>JAEAMF010000034.1_pt1 | contig 273917 bp, 244 predicted proteins | sample 8958721 | NCBI WGS metagenome assembly JAEAMF01 (sample SAMN16933255, study PRJNA681124) | bioreactor sludge metagenome | isolation source: anaerobic bioreactor treating anionic surfactant - SDBS | place: India: Bengaluru | collected 2019-02-28 | reverse complement strand
TGCCTGAGCCTGTCGAAGGCAGCATCAAAAAAACCTCATAACTTCATCACCAAGAAAAATTCAACACACAGTGGCTTCGACAAGCTCAGCCACCTATTATTTCATTACACGGTGCCTGAGCCTGTCGAAGGCACATTCTTATTCCTCCCGGTGATTTCGACTCCGCTCAATCACCGGTATAATGTTTCAACCCTCGGTTACTGAACCGATGGCTTGGTGCCTGAGCACAGACTGAAGGTCTGCGAACGAAGTTCACGAAGGCACATTATTTCTATTGTATTAAAATCCGTGCACTCTATAGAGCATCTCTGATGTTCCTTTGGGAGCTCAAAAACGGCATTATTTCACAAAATCTCCGTGAACTTTGTGATATTAAAACAAATACAAAAAATCCACACACAGTGGCTTCGACAAGCTCAGCCACCAATTATTCCATTACACGGTGCCTGAGCGTAGTCGAAGGCACATTCTTATTCCTCCCGGTGATTTCGACTCCGCTCAATCACCGGTATAATGTTTCAACCCTCGGTTACTGAACCGATGGCTTGGTGCCTGAGCACAGACTGAAGGTCTGCGAACGAAGTTCACGAAGGCACCATTTATTCTATTGATTAAAATCCGTGCGCTCTATAGAACATCTCTGATGTTCCTTTGAGAACTCAAAAACACCATCATTTCACAAAATCTCCGTGAACTTTGTGTTATAGAAACTCCAAAACCAAGCAGAAAAATTCCACCCTTTAGGGTCGGGGAAAAGAATTTTTCTCAATAAATGCCTTAGTCTCCCGAAGGCACATTATTTCTATTGCATTAAAATCCGTGTGCTCTATAGAACATCTCTAATGTTCCTTTGAGAACTCAAAAACGCAATCATTTCAACAACTCTCCGTGAACTTTGTGTTATAGAAACTCCAAAACCAAGCAGAAAAATTCCACCCTTTAGGGTCGGGGGAAAAGAATTTTTCTCAATAAATGCCAGAGCCTCCCGAAGGCACCACATTCCTAGACCTTCCCCAAAACATAGAACCCACCACCATTAAAAACAGAAGCCCTAAATAATAAGAATGCGAGAGCATATCCACATAATTGATTTTATTTTTACTGTATCCGATAATCAATAAAACCTGAGCGCCATAAGGAAGCAACCCTTGAACGATACACGCAAAAATATCAATCACAGAAGCCATCTTTCGGGCAGGAACTTCAAAACGTTCGGAAATAGGTCTCAACACTTTCCCAGAGATTAAAATCGACACGGTGTTATTGGCAATACATAGATTTACCAAACCTGTAATCAATCCTGCTCCCAATTGTGCAGATTTGGCTGAGCTAATCTTAGCTTCTATTTTGTTCAATAAATATTGAATTCCCCCTGCTTTTTCTACTAAGGCAGCTAAACCACCTGTAAGCAAAGACAATAGGAAAATTTCCGTCATAGACGTGAAGCCTTCATAACTGGCTTTGGCAAAACTCAACCACTTAAGGTTTCCTTGCCATAAACCAATGGTTCCCGCTAAAAATATCCCAATAACCAACACCAAAAATACATCTAACCCTAAAAAGGCCAATACCAAAACCACCAAATAGGGGAAAATAAGTTCCCAAGAAATGGGAGTTGGCGTATAGGAAATGGGCGCGACAGGATTGCTAAATCCTATAATCAATAAGATCACCACTGTTAATACTACAGCAGGGGCAGCCAAATAAAAATTGGTTCTGAACTTATCTTTCATGCTGCTGCCCAACGTTTGAGCTGCTGCAATGGTAGTATCAGAAATCACCGAAAGATTGTCGCCGAACATAGCACCACCCAAAAGGCTTGCCCCAATCAGGTTAAGGTCTGCTCCACTTTTTTGAGCCAACTGTATCGCGATAGGTCCTAATGCGACAATTGCGCCAACAGAGGTTCCAGAAGATAAGGAAAGAAATGAAGCCAATAGGAAAATTCCTAGAGCATAATAATCAGCAGAGATATAGGTTAAACCGATATTCACCACCGCATCTACACTCCCCGAAACTTGTGCTACGGTAGAAAAAGCCCCTGCCAATAGATAAATAATACACATGGTGAGTACACTGGATTCCCCACAACCGTGTAAAAAAGTTTTGATTTTTTCTTGATGAGGCAACCTCGACATGGCAAAGGCGGCAATAATACCGATACTCACGGCAATAGGCGATGGCAAGGCATAAAAATCTTGCAAAACAATTCCGGCACCTAAAAATGTACCTACGAAAATTAAAAAAGGAAGTAAACTGAGAAAATTTGCTTTTGTAGAGTTCATAAAATTTAAAAATTTAACACAGGAACTTTACAAAAGATAGACAACATTTTTTCCAAAAAAGTTTGGCTTATCGCTTTAGCACCTTGCTTGTTGTTGCAGGTTGCTACCTCCCGTAGAGGTTCCTGATAATAGGCGGCAAAAGTAGTCATTATCACCCAACGAACCAAATACAATCTATCAATCGCCCTCATAGACCATCAATGCTGCCTTTTAACTCCCTGATTTCTAAAAATTAAAGAATAAAAATACTTCTTCCATTTCCTTTTTCAATACCCCAACATTTACTTTTCCTCTCCTATTTCTCTAAAAATTACACCTCAAAAATTAGAAAATAGATTCATCTACTTTCTGGCTTCGACTATATTCTGGCACAACATTTTTTATTGCACGTTGCCTTCGACAGGCTCAGGCAACGTTTATTTTTGAAACTGTGGCTATGTGAACTTCGTTCGCAGACCTTCAGTCTTTGCTCAGCCACCAACTTTATTTTCTAAACATTTTTTTCATTAAAATCCGTGTGCTTTCTAGAACATCTACGATGTTCCTTTGGGAGCTCAAAAACGGTATCATTTAACAAAATCTCCGTGAACTTTGTGTTATAAAAAATTTATAAAAGACAATCCCTTTACTTCGTAACCTCATCACTTCATCACTTCATCACTACATCACCTATCCCCCGCTTCCCCCAAGATAAAGCATAGATGAAGCATAGATAGTGTATGAAAAATGTCGGTGAGAGGTATTTGATGTCGGGGAACAATACGCTACAGATGACCTCTAAATCTTATAACAAATGGTCATGATATTATAACTCCTTCAACTTCATTGTATTCTACTTTTGTATCAACATCAATACAAAATATAATCATTATGAAAGTAGACATCGGCATCAGTGCCGCAAACCTCAAGAAAGTATGTGATAACCTAAACGCTGTCTTAGCAGATGGCAATGTGTTATACTTAAAACTCAGAAAGTTTCATTGGAATCTGAAAGGACCAGACTTCATGCAATTTCACCGCCTCTTCGAAGAACAGTATGAGGCAATAGAAAAAGCCATCGATGAAGTAGCCGAACGCATCTCTACGCTTGGCGGAATGGCAGTAGGTACTACCATAGAGTTTGCAGAACTTTCACAGCTAAAAGAAAGTCCTGGAACTTGCCCTGCTCCTCTGGAAATGGCAAAAGAACTTTTGCAAGACCATGAAAGTATTGTGAAATCCCTCAGAACCGCCATTGACGACTGTGAAGAAAAATATGAAGACAAAGGAACCGCAGATTTTTTAACGGGGTTGATGCAAGACCATGAAAAAATGGCTTGGCAGCTCAGACAATATTTCGTTTAACCTAAAATTTAATCTTATGAAAAAGTATATCTTATCTACCGTAACTTTATTTTCATTGACCTTATTGACGAGTTGTGAAGCGGTAGAAACCGTTTTCAAAGCAGGAATGTACTGGGGATTTTTCTTAATTGCCCTGGTTGTAATTGTTATATTTTGGCTATTCTCACGAGGAAAGAAATAAGTTACCATGTTAAATGCTGAAGAAATAATAGTAAGTAAAATAAAGCCGGCTAAGATTCTGAGGATTATGAACAATCCTCAGAAATCTGCTGAAGCGGTTCAATTGGTTTATACGAATCAATTGTCAAGCAATGGTATCGCTCGTAAAAGAAAAAATAATACATTTCTATATTACCGAGAGGGTAAAAAAATAAATAATTCTAAGGAAATTTCTAGGATTAATAAACTTGCTATACCACCAGCTTGGGAAAATGTATGGATTTGTGATTTAGAGAATGGCCATTTACAAGCAACAGGTTTAGATGGGAAAAGAAGAAAACAATACAGGTATCATCCGCTTTGGAATGCTTTGAGAAACCACACCAAATTCTATAGAATGTTACATTTTGGGATGACTCTTCCCAAAATAAGACTTAGGATAGAAAAAGATTTATCTGATAAAAATATTTCAAAAAATAAAGTATTGGCTTTAGTGCTTAGTCTCATGGAAAGAACAAACATAAGAGTAGGCAATACTATTTATGAAAAATTATATGGTTCTTTTGGATTAACTACTTTAAAAGACAAGCATGTAAAAATAAATGGAGAAAAGCTAAGATTCACCTTTAAAGGTAAAAAAGGCATCTATCACGATATAGAATTCAAAAATAGAAAACTTGCCAAGGCTGTACAAAATTGCAGAGATATTCCAGGGAAAGAATTATTTCAGTTTTATGATGAACAAGGAAATAGACATTCCATAGACAGCGGAATGGTAAATGATTACATCAAGGAAATAAGTGGAGAAGATTTTACGGCAAAGGATTTTAGAACTTGGAGTGGTACTGTAAATGCTTTTATTGGCATTAAAGAATTAGGACAAGCGGAAAATAAGAAGGAATTTCAACAAAAAACTAAGGAACTCTACGAATATGTATCTAGACATTTAGGAAATACTCCTGCAGTATGTAAAAAATATTATATCCATCCTTTAATCATTAATTTATATGAAAATCAAAGTTTGAATAAATATTTAGATGAATTAGACCAAATTGAGATTGATGATGGTAAATCTGGTCTTACAAAAGAAGAATTAACCATTATGAGAATTCTAGAAAATGAAAAACTAAGTTAAATGTGCAAAGGGTGAAAAAATATTTACAATATAGTCCAGAACTCGATTCTCTTACCGAAAAAGAACAACAATTATTAACAGAATGCCTTCAATCTGTTAAGGAATTTGTTTTGAACTCAAAAGAAATTAATAAAACTCATTTTGCTACTAGAGATGCACATTCTAAAACTTATGCAATCATAGAAGGAGAATTAATCATGAATGAAGAATTGCCAGACTTTGCGAAAAACATTTTTAAACAAGAAAAATATTCTGTTTTAGGTAGATTTTCTCATGCAAATCCTAAAATTAGCTATGGTAAATGTATTATTCCAGCTTATGGATTTTCTATCAAAATTAATAAATCTAAAAATGAGGTTATTAATTTGCCATTAGTCAATTTTCCAATTTTTCCAGTTTTAGAGCCTTCAGAATTTCTTGTGTTCTTTACGCTCCTAAATAAATATTGGGTAGCACGAATTAAAAACATATTTCATGCAATTTTTCTATTTTCACAACTTATTATTCAATCAATTAAGCTTTCAAAAAACTTATTTAATTTTGAATTTATAAAACACAGCCTTTCAATATTTAAACACCGAAAAGACTTTATATTGTCATTCTCTTATCATTCTATAGGAGTTTATAGACTCGGAAATTATTTAATAAAATTGAAAGTAATTCCTGATGATCTGTTTTCAAAGTTCAAAAATGTTCATTCTCCCAAAAAAGAAATTGAAAATTATTTAAAAAATAAGAATATAAGTTTCAATTTATTTATTCAAGTTTCCGAAAATATTAAGCAACAACCTATAAATAATTTAACAAAAGAATGGAAAAATGCTGAGTGGTTAAAAATAGGTGAGCTGAAATTCCCGCGTCAAAACACTCAAAACATCCATGATGAAATTTGGGAAAATATAAATTTCAATCCATTTGAAAACCCTGATTACATTTTACCAGTAGGGAAAATTCAACAACTGAGAAAAGAGACATATAAAACCTCTATACTAACAAGAAATAACATTAATATAACAAATAATGAGACTAAGAACCTTTGAATCTTTTTGGCTGCTCAAAAACGGCTTACTCTACACCTATCCTACTTTACAAAAAAATATAAAAACAGAAATTTTGGTGATTGGTGGTGGCATTACCGGCGCTCTGATTTCTGATGCTTTAATGGATGCAGGTTATGAGGTAACTCTCATCGACAGACGAGACATCGGACAAGGAAGCACGAGTGCTACTACCAGCATGTTGCAATACGAAATAGATGAACCATTAAAAGATTTGGCAAAGAAAATCGGTGACGAAGCTGCTGCACTTTGTTATCAAGAAGGCATCACTGCTATTCAAGATTTAGAGCAATTGGTGAAAACCAAAAAATTAAATTGTGGCTTCCAAATGAAGAAATCCCTCTATATTGCACACAATAAAACCGCTGCAAAAGAACTTTATCAGGAATTTGAAATTAGAAAAAAATATCAGTTAGGCGTAAAATGGTTAGAAGCAGATGCAATTAAAAATACTTATGGCATTGTTTCTCATGGTGGCATTCTCAGTAAAACCGCAGCTAGTGTAGATGCATATCAAATGGCGCATGAACTTATCGCTTTTAATGTAAAAAGAGGGATGAAAGTCTTTGACCAGACCGAAATTAAAAGCATTCAAGACCAAGACAAAACTCCGAAAGTCATTACGCAAGAAAATCATACCATTAGTGCTCAAAAAATAGTTTTCTGCACTGGTTTTGAATCTTTGAATTTACTCAAAGAAAAAGTTGCCAAACTGATTTACACTTACGCAACCGTGAGTGAACCGACACAAACCTATAATAAAAATCTAGAAAAGATTTTGATTTGGGACACACAAGATCCTTATCTGTATATGAGAACTACGGATGATGGTAGATTTTTAGTTGGCGGCGAAGATTCTGTGTATAAAGATACCATACTTCAACAAAATATTAAAGAAGAAAAAAGCAAAACGCTTATTAAAAAACTTAAGAAAACCCTACCAGATTTAGACTTCATCGAAGATATTTCTTGGGGTGGAATTTTCGGAACCACCAAAGATGGTTTGCCTTACATTGGGGAATCTCCAGAATACAAAAATTGTTTGTTTTGCTTAGGTTTTGGCGGAAATGGCATTACCTTTTCTACACAAGGAAGAAAAATTATTGTTGACCTTTTACAAAACAAGGAAAATGCTTTAGCCCCATATTATCGATTTGGGAGATAGGTATAGGTAAGGATGATGGATGATGGATGATGGATGATGGATGAAGGTTGAGGTAAAGGTAAAGGTAAAGGTTGAGGTTAATATTAAAGTCAAAAAAAACTCGAGTATAAAACTCGAGTTTTTTTGTTATTGAAATGAGTTTTAATCCTTGTTGTGATTTACCCAAATGAGTTTTGAAACATCAAAACCGTCTTTTTTGGCTTTCTCGATGAATCTTTTTTTGGTGGCTTCGTCTATGGTCTTCGTTCTTGATAGAATCCACATGTATTCTGTAGAATTCCCGTAAATAAGGGCATTCTGATAATTTTCGTCAATGTCTACTACGTTATATCCGCCGTAAAATGGTCCAAAGAAAGAAACTTTGAGTCTCGCTTCAGATTCAGAGCCTACAAATTTAGCTTTTCCTTCAGCAGAATCCCATTCTTTTTTTACATAGTTGTAGCCTTGGTTCAGTACATTGATGCTTCCATCTGGATTGATGGAATATTGTGCTGTGGTATTGTCTAAGTTTCTTTCAAAACGGAAATCAAATCTAGCGATTTCATACCATTTGCCTAGATATTTGTCTTTGTTAAAGTTTTGTACCGCCGTTACTCCATCAGGAATTCCTACACATGAAGTAAAAATGGAGGCTATTACTGCCATGATGGCAAATCCTTTTATGATTTTCATTGTCTTTATTTTTCTACAAATTTCGGTTAAATCAGTGAAGCAAAATTATAGAATTGTGAGAAATGTTTTTATTTTATTTGTCTATCAGACTTATTTTCTTGTAGTTCCATAAAATGTAACCGAAGTGTTTTGGTGGGTGAAGGTTTATATTGTATTTTTGTAGGATATGAATAAGAACTGTTTCTTATCTTCATCAACAAATTAAAATCTAAAATTTAAAAGTATATGTCATTCGCAATTTCGCAAGTTCCTACTCCTAAAAACGAACCTGTAAGAAGCTATGCTCCTGGTTCTGCAGAGATTAAATCCCTGATTGCTACTTACCAAAAAATGTGGTCAGAAGAAGTAGAAATCCCTATGGTTATTGACGGAAAAGAAGTGAAAACTGGTGAAAAGGTATCACTACACTCTCCTCAAGATCATCAACACACTTTAGGTTATTACCACAAAGGAAATAAACAACATGTAGATGATGCCATCAATTCTTGTCTGAAAGCAAGAGCAGAATGGGCAAATTTACCATGGGAGCAAAGAGCTTCTATTTTCTTAAAAGCTGCTGATTTATTGGCTGGTCCTTACAGAGATAAAATCAACGCTGCTACGATGATTGGTCAAAGTAAAAATGCAATGCAGGCAGAAATAGATTCAGCTTGTGAAGCGATAGATTTCTTGCGTTTTAACGTACAGTTTATGACGGAATTATATTCTGAACAACCGGTTTCTGATGTAGGAATCTGGAACAGAGCAGAATACAGACCATTAGAAGGTTTTACGTATGCCATTACGCCATTTAACTTTACCGCAATTTCTCTAAACTTGCCTACTTCTATGGCGATGATGGGAAATGTAGTGGTTTGGAAACCATCTGCTACACAAATCTATTCAGCTAAAGTCATTATGGATGTATTGATAGAAGCAGGTTTACCAGCAGGTGTTATCAACATGGTTTTCTCTGGTGGTGCAGAAACTTCTAAGCAAATTCTAGAACACCCAGATTTCTCTGGAATCCATTTTACAGGTTCTACAGAAGTTTTCCAATCGTTATGGAGACAAATTGGCGAAAATATTCATAAATATAAAACTTATCCTAGAATTGTAGGTGAAACTGGAGGTAAAGATTTCGTAGTAGCCCATCCTTCTGCTGTTCCTAGTCAGGTTGCTACTGCTTTGGTAAGAGGTGCTTTCGAATATCAAGGTCAAAAATGTTCTGCTGCTTCTAGAGCTTACGTTCCGCAATCACTTTGGGGAGAAGTAAAAAGAATAATGGGAGAACAATTGGCTGAAATTAAAATGGGAAGTCCAGAAGATCCTTCTAATTTCGTAAATGCGGTAATTGATAAAGCTTCATTTGAAAAATGCAAAGGCTACATCGAAAGAGCTCAAAATGCCAACGATGCAGAAGTAATCTTCGGTGGTGGTTGTGATGACAGCAAAGGTTGGTTTGTACAACCTACCGTTATTCAAGCTAAAAATCCTCACTACGAAAGTATGGAAGAAGAAATCTTTGGCCCGATTCTTACGATTTATGTATATGAAGACCAAGATTGGAAAGCTACGTTACAATTAGTAGATGAAACTTCTCCTTATGCATTAACAGGCGCTGTATTTGCACAAGACAGATATGCGATTAACGAGGCGACTAAAGCCTTAGAAAATGCAGCTGGAAACTTCTATATTAATGATAAACCGACAGGTGCTGTAGTTGGTCAACAACCTTTTGGTGGAGCGAGAGCTTCTGGAACCAATGACAAAGCAGGTTCTAAAATGAATCTTCTTCGTTGGGTTTCTGCAAGAAGCATCAAAGAAAATTTCTTATCTCCTACCGATTATAAATATCCGTTCTTAGGTTAAGAATTATTTCAATATCATAAAAAACGCCTCTCAAAATACTTTGAGAGGCGTTTCCTTTTCATCATTTGTGTTTTCTCCTTTCGGATAATTGATTTTGTTTGTGAGGACAAAGTTATCATTAGTTAATTAGATTTCAAAATGAAATACATGTACATCTCTAAATATTACCATTAATTGAATAAAAAGTACAAAAAACTCTCCACCGTTTATAGTGAAGAGTTCAAGTCAAATTAATATATTTTTAAAATTTGAAATCTACTCCTATTTGAGCCATAGAAGTGGTCATTTCATACGCTACAGTGCTTCCTGGAATTGCTCCATAAGGATTAGATGGTGATGACATCATAGGATTAAGTAATGCTCCAGAAGTTTTGCCATCACTTGCTCCATAATGGTAATTGGCATTAATGGTGAATTTGTCGTTTAATTTATATCCTACTCCTATTTCGTATGCATCTCTAATGATAGCAGAAGCTGGAACAGAGAACATTGTCAATTCTGGATTAATAGGATTAGAACTGTAAGTATATCCTAATCTAATTGGCAATTTTTCAATGGCTTTGATTTGAATCCCTGCAGAAATTACATCGATGCTTTCCCAACCGAAACCTTTTACAGCACCATAATTGCTCCATCCGTTTGCTAAGAAACCTTCAGTATTAGCATAGTCTACATATCTGTAATCTAAAGCCAAATCAAATAAACGATGAGAATAACCACCACCTACTGAATAAATCGCAGGGTAATTCATCGTAAATTCATTTTCTCCTTTAGTATTGTCTAGATAAGTGTTTTCAAATTTAAATTCATTAAAATATACCGGTGATTTATAAGATAAACCGAGTTTAAAACCATTGTTGGTTTTGTAATACATCCCTACTTGTGCTCCAAAACCAATTGCAGAAGCATTATCAGAATTAGGATAACCTGCAGTCATACTCGGATTAGCCAATGGATTAGGATGAATTTTTAGAGCTGAGTAATTTACATTAGGCTGTATGGCCATAGAGAAATTTTCATTGAATTTATAAGCATAAGCAAAACCAACTTGCATCAGCATATAATTAGATTCTACTTTACCAAAACCACCATATTGTTGAGACATGAGAATAGGATTGGTGGTGCTTTCTGGATATTCTACACCAAAACCACTCACTCCGAAAACAGAAATACCAAATTTATGATGAGGATTTTTACCAAAAGTTACTGCAACAGTAGGCATGATAGAGTTGGCTTTTTCGTCTTTAGTCACTCCAGACATTGGTCCATAAGAAGAAGATATTTCTGGGTTAGACATAAATAAACCAGCATTTACAGAAACGGTGTTTCCATTAAAATCTGTAATTCCCGCAGGATTCCACTGTAACGCACCGCTAATGTCAATAGGTTGACCAGTTGCTGCACCACCCATACTCATATTTACTGAACCTATACCTTGCATAAGATGACCTACTTGAGCCATCATAACTCCTGAACATAATACACCAAGAGTAATAATAATTCTTTTCATAAAGTTATTTTTTGTTTCATAAAGTTACGACGGGTTATATTACTGATTTTAAAATACTTACTGTCATTTGTCATGTTCAGTAAAAACTACCACTTGCTGAATAATTATTACCATTTGTAAGGATGCATAAAAACACAAAAAAAACCTCTCGCTTTCACGAGAGGCACATTTTTTCATAGGTTTTTCATTAATCATATCGATTATGAAACAAATATAGAAAATATTTATAAAAATCAAAACAAAATAATCATTAATTTGAAAATTCTTTATTCATCGCCTTTATAGAGAAGACCAAAGGCACTTTTTTATCAAATTTACTGATTCTATACTTCCCATTTTCTACTTCTACGGTATGTTTAAAACATGCATACGGTGACCAATCGTATTCTAGAAAGTGTTTAATCTCCAAATTTTGGTTGATTAAACTTTGTAAAACTTCAGAAAGTGCATGATTCCACATGACATATTCTTGAGTAATCGCCGCATCTTTATCAGCATAAGTTCCTTCGTAGGTTTCTACAATGGGTTCTGTAGATTGGTAATCATAAGCAATTTTAGTAAAATCATCATCAAACATCCAAATGACAGGATGAAACTCTACCATAATGAATTCGCCATTGGGTTTAAGAAAATGCTGAATCACTTTTGCCCATTTTTCTAAATCTGGCAACCAACCAATCACGCCATAACTGGTGAAAATGATGTCAAATTTCTCCTCTAAAACATTTGGTAAATCATACACATTCGATTCTATAAAGTTGACATTAACTCCACATTTTTCGGCCAATATTCTGGCTTCAGAAATCGCTTTGTCTGATAAATCTACTGCGGTAACTTCGGCTCCCATTCTTGCTAAAGAGATAGAATCTTGACCAAAATGACATTGCAAATGCAGAATTTTTTTGCCTTTAATATCTCCTAAAAGTTTTAATTCTGGCTCATTGAGAGAAGTTCTTCCCGCAATAAATTCTTTTACAAAATAGAAATCAGATTTTAGGTGATAATCTACTTTGGCGTTCCAAGAATTTTTATTGATATTGATATAATCCATTGTTTTTTAATTTGTTCAAAGATAAATTAAATACGTAAATACTATAATGTTTTAATTTAATTTTGTAACTTTAATGGGTGATAATGCTATAATTTTGTCAGCACAAGAACAACCAAACAATTTTAATCACTAAATACAAAAATTATGAAAAACAGTTCTAAATTATTAGCACTTTTAGGTCTTGGAGCACTAGCTTTTTGGAGATATAAAAAAGCAACTCCTGAAGAAAAACAAAAAGTTAACGACCTATTGAATAACGCAAAAGACAACCTTACCAAATACGGTAATGATTTAAAATCTAAAGCCGAAGAATTAAAAGGAAAAGCGGAAGAAAAATTCAATGATTTAAAATCTCAAGCGGAAACCAAAATGGAAGAAGCAAAAGAGACAGTAGAAGAAAAAGTAGAAAACGCTCAACAAGCATAAACAAAAAAGCCATCTTTATGATGGCTTTTTTATGATAAGAACTCTTCTATTTTTATTGTTTTCTGTTCACCTGAAGTTAAATTTTTGATGGTGATATTTCCATCTGCAATTTCTTGCTCACCAAGGAAAATAAGGTTTTCTATGCCTTTCTTTTCGGCGTAAGTAAATTGTTTTTTCAGTTTGGCACTTTCAGGATAGATTTCTGCGGCAATTCCTTTTTCACGAAGTTTTGCTAAAACCTTCATGGCTTGTGCAGCTTCTTTTTCACCATAATTGGCAAAAAGATATTCTATTTTTCTTTCAGAATTTTGTGGGAAAAGATTCAGTTCTTCAATCACAAGATAAATTCTATCCAAGCCAAAAGAAATCCCAATTCCTGGAATATTTTTCACCCCGAAAACTTCGGTAAGGTTATTATATCTACCACCGCCACCAATGGAACCCATTTCCACACCTTGCGCTTTTACCTCGAAAATAGCTCCTGTATAATAGTCTAAACCACGCGCTAAAGTGATGTTGAATACCAACTCATCTTCAATGCCTAGATTTTTACAGTTTTCTAAAACAAATTCTAGTTCTTCTACTCCATTTTTACCGATTTCTACATTGGCAAAATTGGTTTTAAGGATTTCTAAAACTTCAGTTTGAGGTTTATTATCAAAAAGGAAAGATAGTTTTTCTATCGCTTCATCTGAAATATTTTTTTCTTGAAGTTCTTTTACTACACCATCTTTACCGATTTTATCTAATTTATCCAAAGCCACGGTAAAATCAATCAATTGCTCAGAAATGTTGGCAAATTCTGCCAAACCAGAAAGGATTTTACGATTATTGATATGGATTTTTACAGGAATTTGTAATTCTTTGAAAGACTTTAAATACAACTGAACCAATTCTACTTCTTGCCAAAGACTTTCGCTCCCAACTACATCTGCATCGCACTGATAAAACTCTCTGAAACGTCCTTTTTGAGGTCTGTCTGCTCTCCAAACCGGTTGAATTTGGTAACGTTTAAAAGGAAAAGTAAGTGTTCCCTGATTCATGGCAACAAAACGCGCAAAAGGAACAGTTAAATCATATCTTAAAGCTTTCTCTGAAATCTGAGTGATTAGTTTTTGAGAATTTTTAGCATTCCAATCTTCCTCTTTTGTTTTGGCAGCGTAATCTCCAGAGTTTAGGATTTTAAAAATCAATCGGTCTCCTTCTTCTCCATATTTACCCGTCAAAGTTGATAAATTTTCAAAACTGGGTGTTTCCAAAGGTTGGAATCCGAAGAGTTCAAAATTCTTCTGTAAAGTATTGATAATGTATTTTCTGCGATAAACTTCCTGCGCTGTAAAATCTCTGGTTCCTTTCGCTAAACTTGGCTTCATTCCTTGATGTGTTAATTAGTCGATTTGCTAATTGGTTAATAAATTCTGTGCAAAAATACGGAAATTATCAATAATCATCGCATCAACGCTTCTTCTCATCAGCATATCATCACATTTCTTTCAGCATCCAAAGATTACAACCATCATGACCTGTATTTCCGAGTGGTTGGTTCAAATATCTAAAACCTTGTTTTTCGTAAATAGAAACAGCGGTAGAAAATTCTGGAATGCTTTCTAAATATATCTGTGAATACCCCAATTCTTGAGCGGTTTCTATGGTTTTTTCTAACAATAATCTGCCAATTCCTTTTCCTCTTCCCTCATTAGAAATGTAGAATTTTACGAGTTCTGTACAACCTTCTGGAAGATTTTCGGTGGGGAAAATTCCGCAACAGCCTACGATTTTATCTTCTGCTTCTGCTACCCAAAGTTGAGATTTTGGTGTTTGAAAAAGTGAATACAAATCATCTGTTGTAGGATCAGTATAAACCGTTCCTGAGGTACATTTTACTTTGAAATCATGGAAACAATTTCTGATGATTTTGGCTAAAATAGCGTTGTCTGATGGTTGAATAGGTCTGATATTGATTTTCATATTTCAAAAATAGTGAAAATTATTTCTAAATATTTTGATTTCAAAAAAACGCAAAGATTTTATAATTTTATGACTATTGAAAGTAAGCATAGATTCATTTGCTTTGGCAAATTTATCAAGCTGGTATTTACAATTTTTCTAATTTTTTTGTCATTCTGAGTGAAATTTTGCGAAGCATTATGCAATGAAGAATCTAATTAAAATCAATTAAGATTTTTCGACTTCACTTCGTTGCGCTCAAAATGACAAAAATTTTACAAATAAAAAAAAGCCTTGCCAAAAAATGACAAGGCTGTAATTTCATTTGTGTTCTCCTTTATTTAGTTCCTAGAAGCAAGAGTTCTTCTACTCTAATTTCGGTGATGTAGCGTTTTTGTCCGTCTTTATCATCATACGTTCTGTAGGTAAGTTTTCCTTCGATGGCAATTTCTTTTCCTTTTTGCACGTATTTTTGAAAAATCTCTGCCGTTTTACCAAAAGCAACCAAATTGTGCCATTGAGTTTCTTCTACTTTTTCACCAAGAGAATTGGTGTAATAATCGTTGGTTGCTAATGAAACTGTAGCTTTCATTCCTTTTTCGAAATTTACGATTTCTACTTCTTTTCCGGTGTGACCGATAAGCGTCACTTTGTTTCTTAAAGACATAATAATAGATTTTAAATTAAACGTTAGAAACGAGTCGTTCTGTATTTCCCTCGAATCTCTGTGGCAAAGTTGTGACGAAAGCGAAATATTAGTCGGTATTTAGTCATTTATATCCGTTTGTAGTCGTTTGTATGAGTTTTTAAAATTGAAAATCAATTATTTATATGTTTTTTAAATTTTTGTGATTATTGTGTATATTTGAGTGTTAGCTCTAACCATATTCAAATTCACTGCAAATATTTATGAACAAAGAAAAAATAATTGTCTTAATCGTTTTATCTTTAATTCCAAATTTTGTTTTTGCAAATGCTGGATCACCAATGATGTGGTTTGGCATATTACACTTATTATGGATAAATGCAATAATTGGAATTTATGAAAGTAATATTATCACATCTAAATTTAATATTGAAAACAGAAAATGGTTAATTATTATGGCAAATTATATTTCAATGTTTATTGGATTATATTATATAGCTCCACACTTTTCCGAAATAAATGGTAATGTTGACTTTTGGGGTGGAAAAACTAGATTAGGAGAATATAAACTAAAAGGTTTTATTTTTGGGATGTTATTTTCATTTTTTGCAACTTTACTAATTGAATTTCCGTTTTATTTATTAGCTATAAAACAAAAAATAAACAGCTGGAAATTAATTAAGCCTTTTCTAATGGCAAACTTGATAACGAATATTACTATGTTCTTAATATACTTTTTAATAGTTTTATTTGGAGCAAAATGGAATTAACTATATCTACTGCTAAGTCACTATTTTCAAATTTTGGCTTTTAAAAATTTAAACTTTATCAATTAAAAAAACATTATCCCTTTACAAACGGATTTTTTTATCTTTACGTAAAACTAATTGCTATGAAAAAGCTAAATTTTCTATTCTTTTTATTATTACTACTACCGCAAGTAATTTTCAGTCAAGAATCTTATACTCCATTACAAACCAATTCTGGAGAAGTAAAAATTCCTGGAGAATGGCAACAACTGAATACAGCAGAAGATTCTGGGCAAACTTATCTTAAAAACAGTGATAACGTAATTATTGCTATTGCAAAAAATCCTAAAAGAGCTTATCCTTTTTATGCAAAAGAAAAATCTGATTTTGAAAACGTAATCGCATTTTATAAATGGGACGCTGATTATAGAGAATCTTTAAATTCTAAGACTCAAAAATTAAAAGAAAATCCTAAAACAGAATATATTATTTGGAAATACAATGACGGCAAATCAGACAATGTATTTTTATTTGGCTCTAGTCAAAAAGACTTTCTCAATCTTTTGGTTTATACCAATAACTGGACTGAAGAACAAAAAATAAAATTCCTTGAAAATTTATTCGAAGTGAATAAAAAGTGATTTTTATCTTTACATAAAACTAAATCCATGCAAAACTGTCTAGAATGTGGCGAAAAAATCATGGGCAGAATAGATAAGAAATTCTGCAGTGATGCTTGTAGAAACGCCTTTAACAATAAACAGAACAAAGACCAAACCAATCTTATGCGTAATATTAACAATAAATTGCGCAAGAATTTCAAGATTCTCTCTGAACAAAATTTTATAGAAAACAAAGCCAAAACCACTAGAAATAAACTTTCGGTTGCTGGTTTTGATTTCGAATATTTCACCAATATTAAAACCTATAAAAACGGAGCTCAATATTATTTTGTGTATGATTTTGGGTATAAATTTTTAGAAGATGATTTTATTCTGGTGGTAAAAAAAGAAGCTTAAAAGTCTCCTTTTTCTTGATAAAGAAACAGATTTTCGCTATATTTGAAAAACTATTTTATTAAACTATGACCGATTTCTTTACTGGGATGAGCGTGCTTCAGCAAGCATTTTGGTATTCTGCTCTCCTATCTAGCATTATTTTTTTATTGCAAACCATCCTCACTTTTGTAGGTGTAGAATCTTCTGATTTAGATGCAGATTTAGATGGAGATTTTCATCATGTAGATGCACCTTTTGAATGGTTTACCTTCCGAAATCTCATTAATTTTCTTCTGGGTTTTGGATGGACTGGTGTAGCTTTTTTTGGCGAAATGAATAATTATCTTCTGGTAGCTTTGGCAACTTTAGTAGGATTAATTTTTGTGGCGATATTCTTTATCATCATCAAACAATTTCTAAAATTACAAGAAGACAACACCTTTCAAATGGAAAAAACCATCGGAAAAACCGCTGAAGTTTATCTTAAAATTCCCGCTCATAAATCGGGAACTGGAAAAATTCAAGTGAGCATTAACGGTAGTTTCCATGAGCTCAATGCAGTAACCGAAGGAGAAGAAATTCTTTCTGGCGAAAGTGTGAAAATCATCAATACAGAAAACAAAATTTTAGTAGTAGAAAAAATTTAAATTAATATAAACTGATTAAAACCAATGGAACCTTTTATTATTATCGTTATTGTTGCATTTGTAATATTTGTAACTATTCTAGCCCTTATTTCTAGGTACAAAAGATGTCCTTCTGACAAAATCTTAGTCATCTACGGAAGAACTGGCGGTCAATCTGCTAAATGTATTCACGGAGGTGGTGCTTTTATTTGGCCTGTTATTCAAGATTTTGCTTATCTAGACCTTAAGCCAATTTCTATTGAAGCTAATCTCACCAACGCCCTTTCTAGACAAAACATCAGAGTAGACGTGCCTTGTAGATTTACCATCGCTATTTCTACCGAACCAGATTCTATGGGAAATGCTGCAGAAAGATTATTAGGACTTGCTCCAGAACAAATTCAAGAACTTTCTAAAGATATTCTTTTTGGTCAATTGCGTTTGGTGATTGCTACCATGACAATTGAAGAAATTAACTCAGATAGAGATAAATTCCTTGATAATATTTCTAAAAACGTAGATACAGAACTTAAAAAAATTGGTTTAAAACTTATTAACGTAAACGTAACCGATATTAAAGATGAATCTGGCTACATAGAAGCTCTTGGTAAAGAAGCTGCTGCAAAAGCGATTAACGAAGCTAAAATTTCTGTAGCAGAGCAAGAAAAAATCGGAGAAACTGGTAAAGCAAGTGCAGACAGAGAAAAAGATGTAGTCATTGCAGAAACACAAAGAGATAGAGATGTAAAAATTGCCGTTACTCAAAAAGATAGAGAAGTAAGCATTGCCTCAGCGAAAAAAGATGAAAGCATCGGTAAAGCTGAAGCTGAAAAAGAAGCGAGAATCGCAACTTCTCTAGCCAACTCTATCGCTGTAAAAGGAGAAAACGAAGCGAAAATTACCATTGCCAATTCTGATGCACAAAGACGTGAAAAAGAAGCGGAAGCGCTTAAAATAGCAATGGCTGCTGAAAAAGTACAATCGGCAAAAGCTTTAGAGGAATCTTACTTAGCCGAACAAAAAGCTGAAACAGCAAGAGCTGAAAGAGAACGTTCTACACAGAATGCCAATATTGTAGTTCCTGCTGAAATTGCAAGACAAAAAGCCATCATTGACGCAGAAGCAGAGGCAGAAAAAATAAGACTTCAGGCAAAAGGTGAGGCAGATGCTATTTTTGCAAAAATGGAGGCTGAAGCAAAAGGTCTTTATGAAATCTTAACCAAACAAGCAGAAGGTTACGACCAAATTGTAAAAGCTGCAGGTGGTGATACCAATAGTGCTTTCCAATTATTATTGATTGAAAAATTACCAGAATTGGTAAAAACTCAAGTGGAAGCAGTTAAAAATATCAAAATTGATAAAATTACTGTTTGGGATGGCGGAAACAATCCTGAAGGAAGTACTTCTACCGCAAATTTTGTTTCAGGAATGATGAAAACAGTTCCTCCATTGAATGATTTATTCAATATGGCAGGACTTAATCTTCCGTCTTACTTAAAAGGCGAAAATCCTAAAGAAGAGGATGCTAAAATAATAGAAGAAAAACCTTCTAAACCAGAAGGTGAATCTCCAAAAACATAACCCTAAAAAAGAGCAGAAATTTCTGCTCTTTTTGTTTTTCTAAAACCTACTCTTTCTCGAAATTTCATCTATTTTTCTGAGTTAAAATTTTTGTCATCATTAATGGAATTAGTAGATTTGAAAGTCTTAAAAATAACCATGAAAAAACTCTATTTTCTATTTCTCATTCTAAGTATCAATACTTTTTTTGCTCAAGATTTAATTTGGCAAAAAGAAAATAATTTTAATGCTGTTAAAAATTATCAAAGTGGTGCATTAAATAGAGTTATAAAAATTGATAATGATGAAAACAGCTATACTGGTGGTACGTTTTATAATGACATAGGCTTTACCAATGATAATAACTACCAATTGGTATCTAAAATTAATGTAAGTACCGCATATATTGTAAAATTAGATAAAAACGGAAACTATATTTGGGCTAAAGCTTTTTATGGAGATTCTATTACCGAAATTAACTCTATAAATATTGATAAAAATGGTGATTTAATAATTACAGGAACCAATCATGGCCATCAAATCGACCTCAATCCTGATCCTTTGATTGAAAAAAACTACAACAATCCTTCTTCTTACAATTCCACTTTTATTGTTAAACTAGACAAAAATGGGAATTTTATTTTTGGTAATCTTTACCTAAATAAAAGTGGCAACTCATATTCAGAACTAGATTCTGATGGAAACATTATTACTTTTGGAGAAATTTATAGTAAAGTAGATTTTGATGAAGATGAAAATCAAGAATTTATTATTGACAATAACATGAGTCATACTAATTTCATTCTAAAAACCAATAATAATGGAAAATTTATTTGGGTAAAACATATAAAGAGCCAAAATGGAAGATTTCCTTATATTTCCAGTTTAAAAATAAATTCTAAAGACGAAATAATTTTCAAAGGAAGTTATGACGAAATTTTCAATTACAATAACCAATACACATACAATAACAATAATACTACATCACAACAGCATTATATCTCAAAGATAGATAAAGATGGTAATTTTATTTGGTTAAAAAATCTTGACCTTTATGATTATCCTGATTATTGTTTTAATAATGCTAAAATTGCAATTAACGATTCAAACGAAATTTATTTTGCCGAAGGTACTGATTATAATTACAAAAAAATTGTTAAAATTAAAGATAATTCAGACTTTATATGGACTAATACTATAAAATCAAACTCTAACAACGGAATAACTTCTATAATAATTGATTCTAAAGAAGATGTCTTTTTGAGTTTTTATACAGATAGTAAACTTGTAGATGTTACTTCAAATTTTGGCACAGAATATTTAAAAACAATAGACGAAGGAAATGGTGTATTGCTAAAATTTTCTAAAAATGGAAAACTAATTTATAACAAAAGCGGTTTTAATTTTAATTATCAAACATCTAATTCTTTTGACAAATATGATAATTTTTATAATGTTGGAGGCTATAGAATTGGAGACCGAAATCCAGACCAAGAAATTGATGATGTTATAGATGCTGGTTTTTTTAATGGACTTGGTTTTATTCAAAAATTAAAAAATTGCTATTCAACAACTCCAGATGGTGATAAGGAACATTCTTTTTGTAGTGTAGAAAATAAAAAATTATCCGACTTATATCCTAAAACATCTTACACTACATGGTATGATAGTAAAACCAATCCTATCCCACTTAATAAAAATACTTTATTAGAAAATAAAACATATTACGCTTCTGTTCAAGATGAATCTTGTCCCAATAATCCAACTTGGTTAGAAGTTAAGGTAAAAGTAGATACCTTCTATCCCAAATTAATTGTTTCTGATTTTTATATTTGCAGACCAGATTATCTTAAACTTTATGATCTGAATATTGATAAAACAAAAGGTGAATTAGTTTTTTATGATGAAAATGGCAATGTAATAGCTTCTGATTCCCAAGTACAAGAAAATAAAAAATATTTTGTAGCATATAAAACAACTTTATGCGAAAGCGAAAAAGCAGAATTCAAGGTTTTTTCTATTAGTCCTAAACCTATTGCATCTAATCTTCAAACTTTTTGTAAAAGTACAAATGCAAAAATTAAAGATATTTTAGTCAATGGACAAAACTTAACTTGGTATAACATTTATGCAAATATTTTAAATGTAAACACCATTTTGGAGGATGGCAAAACCTATTATGTTACTCAAAGAATAAACAACTGTGAAAGCGAACAATTAGCTATAACAGTAAAAATTCAAGATACAGATTTACCAACTGCTACTTCACCACAAACTTTTTGTGCGATTGATGCTCCAAAAATTTCAAATATCAACATTACTGGTCAAAATATTATTTGGTATGATAATTCTGGAAATGTTTTGAATACTGCAACTCCATTGATTGATGGAACTATTTATTACGCTTCACAAACCATTAATGATTGCGAAAGTGATAAAATTTCTATTCAAGTGAAAGTAAACGCTACTCCACTTCCTACGGGAAATTTAAATCAAGACTTTTGTACTTCCAGAAATGCTCAAATTAAAGATTTGGCTGTAACAGGGACTTCTTTGAAGTTTTATGATAACTTAGGAAATGTATTACCAAATACAACTGTTCTTCAAAACAATACTTCGTATTTTATTACACAAACTTTGAACAGTTGCGAAAGTCCAAAACTAGAGATTAAAGTCACTTTAACCGCGAATTCACTTCCTGCAAATGATTATCAGTTAACCTTTTGCAATGATACTATCGCCAATTCTAAAACCGAAGATTTAAGAAAATATCAAGAAAATATCATCACAGGTTCTTCGGCTTACAGTTTTGAATATTCTGACCAAAACAACAATCCTATTGCAGATTTTGTCAATAGAAATCTCATTATTGGTTTTAATATTTTTAATGTAAAAGTGAAAAGCGTGGATGGTTGTTGGAAAATGGTTCAATTAAAGCTTCAACTCAATCCAAAACCTGTGGTAAATCTTCCTGTGAATGCAGAATTTTGCAGAGGACTTTCGGTAAATTTGGACGCTGGTTCTGGCTTTAAATCATATGTTTGGACAAAAGAAGGAACCCCAACTCCTATTTCTAATGCTCAGATTTTAAATGTGTCTGAAGTTGGCAAATACACCGTAGAAGTAACCAATAATTCTGATTGTAAGAACACGAGTTCTACTCTAGTCAATCAATCTATTTTAGCCAATATTTTAGAAGTGGAAATCACGAATAATGATGCGAAAGTTTTACTTTCGGCAAATGGTGATTTCGTTTATTCTTTAGATAATTCAAATTGGCAAAACAATCCAGAGTTTCCGAATTTAAACAATGGAAGTTATACCGTTTATGTAAAAACAAAATTGGGTTGTATTATTGGCGAAATGAACTTTACCATTTTTGACATTCCAAATACTTTCACTCCAAATTCTGATGGCATAAATGACACTTGGAAAATCACAGGAATGGAAAATTATCCTAACTCAGAAATCACTATTTTAGACAGATTTGGCACTGCTGTTTTGAAAAAAATTATCAATGGAACTTTTGAATGGAACGGACAGTTTAATGGCAGAATTTTACCTACCGGAACCTATTGGTATGTTCTGAAAGTTTCAGACGGAAGAATTTTACAAGGTTATGTTTTAATTAAAAATAGAAACTAAAAAAGAGCAGAAATTTCTGCTCTTTTTGTTTTATTCTTCGTTGATGAGTCTGATTTTGTCTTCCAGAATTTCTATGACTTGGTCTTTATATAAACCGCCAATTGCCTTTTTGAAATTCTTTTTACTCATTTGCAGTTCTTGCTTTATTTCTTCGGGTTCTGATTTGTCTGAGAGATAGAGAATTCCGTAATTTTCTTCTAATTTCTGAAGAATTTTTTGTTGAAATTCATCATGATTGTTTTCATAACCTTGTTTCTGAAGCGTAACATCTATTTTACCGTCTTCTCTGATGGTTTTGATGTAGCCTTTTTCTTCAGACAGTGGATATAATTTTTTAAACACATCCGAACTGTAAATTAAGCCCAAATATTTTTTATTCACCACTACATTGAAACCAATTTCTGATTCTCCTGCAATGATTAGATTTACTTCTTCTCCTTTTTTGAAAGGAACATTTTCGTAAGATTGATTTCTTTTAAACTTAGTGGTTCCTGTAATTCTGTCTGAAACATCATCTACATAAACGTACACCAAATAACGTTTTCCTTCGAGGATTTTACCTTTTTGTTGTTTGTACGGAATAAATAAATCTTTGATAATTCCCCAATCCATAAAAGCGCCACTTGGCAAAGATTGCACGCAAGTCATCACTGCAAACTCTCCTACTTCGCAAAGCGGAATTTCTGTAGTAGCTTTCAAAGCAGAATCATCTTGATACACGAAAACTGATATTTCATCGCCTATTTCTGCATTTTCGTCTGCAAAAATTTTAGGCAAAAAAGCTCTTTCACCAGTTTGAGATTCTAAGAAAAGTCCAGAGGTGTTTTTTTCTGCGATTTTTAAAGTTTGAGTTTTTCCTAACTGCATTTTTGTTATTGATAATTGGTAAGTTTTGCAAAGGTAAGGTTTTATTTCACAGCATCAAGTAAAGCTTGTATATCAAATTTTATCATTTTCTGAAATGCTTCTACTGCTTTTGGTGCTTTTTCGGCGTCATTCATCATATCAACTAAAATCTTTGGATAGACTTGCCAACACATTCCGAATTGGTCTGTAAGCCAACCGCAAACTTTTTCGTTTCCACCATTTTTTAGTAGATTTTCCCAGTAATAATCTATTTCTTCTTGTGTTTCGCATTCTATACAAAAAGAAACGGCTTCATCAAATTTGAAATTAGGGCCTCCATTTAATCCCATGAATTCTCTTCCGTTCAGTTCAAATTTCACGACCATTCCATTATCCGAAAGGACTTTAGAATTAGGGAATATTTGGCAATAAAAATCCGCAGCTTCTCTGGCTTTTCCATCGTACCAAAGACATGGAAATATAGGTTTAGTAATCATATTTTAATTTTTTTGAAAAGGTGAAATTTTAGAATTTTTCAATTTCTCTCGCTGATTCAGTTGATTCAACAGATTTTTTATTTTAAATTATTCACAAATCTGCGCAATCTGCAAGAAACATATAAAATCAAATGTACAAAAAAAAGTTGCAGAAATTTTCTAAATGATAACCGAATTGCAGCCCGAGTTGAGCGGAGCTCTTTTTGTGTAGCGAAGCGAAACAAAAAAGCGGGAGCGGAACGAGGAAATTGCTGCCCAAATAAAAAAGAGAAGCCGAAACTTCTCTTTTTTATTTAAATATTTAATTTTTAAATTTTTCAATCAAAAATTACATGTGAAGCGCACGTTTTCCGGTAGCGTCTAATGCAGCTTCTTTAATCGCTTCTGCATAAGTAGGATGTGCATGAGACATTCTAGAAATATCTTCTGCACTTGCACGGAATTCCATAGCGGTTACAGCTTCTGCAATTAAGTCTGCAGCTCTTGCACCAATCATGTGAACGCCTAAAACTTCGTCTGTTTTTTCATCAGCCAAAATTTTAATTAATCCGTCAATATCTCCAGAAGCACGGCTTCTTCCTAAAGCTCTCATTGGGAAAGAACCAACTTTATAAGCTGCTCCTTCTTCTTTTAATTGCTCTTCGGTTTTACCCACTCCTGCAACTTCTGGCCAAGTGTAAACAACTCCTGGAATTAGGTTATAATTGATGTGAGGTTTTTGACCTGCTAAAGTTTCAGCTACGAAAACGCCTTCTTCTTCCGCTTTGTGAGCCAACATAGCTCCTTTTACTACGTCACCAATTGCATAAATATTTTCAACATTGGTCTGTAAATGATCGTTTACTTTTACTCTTCCTCTTTCGTCTAATTCTACTCCAGCTTTTTCTAATCCAAGACCTTCTGTGAATGGTTTTCTACCTACAGAAACTAAAACATAATCACCTTCTACACTTACTTCTTCTCCTTTTTTGTCTTTCGCTGTAATTTTTACAGAATCTCCGTTTCTTTCTACCGATTGAACTCCAGTTGAAAGCATGAATTTCATGCCTTGTTTTTTAAGAACTTTAGTCAATTCTTTAGACAAAGCACCATCCATTGTTGGGATAATTTTGTCCATATATTCTACAACGGTTACCTGAGAACCTAATCTCAAATAAACAGAGCCTAATTCTAAACCAATTACACCACCACCAATAACTACTAAATGTTTTGGAATTTCTTTTAAATTCAACGCTTCCGTAGAAGTGATAATTCTTTCTTTATCTATAGTGATGAAAGGCAAAGTAGATGGTTTAGAACCTGTAGCAACAATTGCATATTTGGTTTCTAAAATTTCAGAAGAACCATCATTTTTCGTTACTTTTACTTGAGTAGCAGATTCGAAACTTCCTAAACCTTCAAAAACAGTTACTTTATTTTTGTCCATCAAGAAATTAATTCCTTTAGTCGTTTGGTCTACTACTTCGTTTTTACGAGCCACCATTCTTGCCAAATCAGCTTGAGGTTCGTTAATAATAATTCCGTGATTTGCAAAATTATGTTTTGCATTTTCGAAATGTTCTGAGCTGTCTAAAAGTGCTTTTGACGGAATACAACCTACATTTAAGCAAGTTCCTCCCAAAGTAGAATATTTCTCGATAAGAGCAGTTTTGAAACCTAATTGTGCGCATCTTAATGCAGCTACGTAACCACCAGGTCCTGAACCAATTACAGTAACATCAAATTGTGACATTTTATATTATTTTTTATTAAAACTTAATTTTTGCTAAAATACGGAATTTTTCTCTCACAGATTGCACAGATTTTACAAATTTGAATTGATAAAAAAAAATGATGTGATTTTTAAATTAATACTTCAATTTTTTTTCAAATTGATTTTATTTCTATTAGATTCACAGATTCATAAGATTTTAAAAATGAATTAAATTTTTCTGTGAAAATCTGTGTTATTTGTGAGAAACAATACTTTCAAAAGCCTCAAAATATTTCTCTAAAATCATATCTTTTGAAAATCTATATTGTATTGAATTTTTAATCGCTTCCGAATCGTGATTTTGTTCTAAGATTTCTACAATTTTAGCAGCGAATACTTTGTGATTTTCAATATCTGAAATTTCTCCATTGATTTTCGGTTGAATAATTTCATGAATTCCGCCTTTGCAATTGTTGGCTAAAGCATACGTTCCACAAGCTCCAGCTTCAAGTAAAACATTCGGAAAGCCTTCATATCTGGAACTCAACACAAATAAATCTGCAAACTTTAAGAATGGATAAGGATTTTTTTGAACTCCATGAAAAATGACGTTTTCTAAATCTAAATCTTGCTTCATCTGATGAAGTAATTCTTTGTCTTTTCCGTCTCCTAAAATATGCATTAGAATTTTTTCATTTTTTAAAAATTTAAAAACCTTCAAAAGATTATCGAAACCTTTTCTTGAAGATAAATTTCCAATGGCGACAACATTTTTGAATCCTTCCCGATAGCTTTCAGGTTTAGTAGCATTTTCTAACTTTTCTTCTATAAAATTGAAATCTACTGGATTGTTGATTTTGATGAGTTTGTCTTTTTTAATCTTAAAATTCTCCACCAAATCATTCATCATATCATCACTTTGGCAAATGATTTTATCGTAATTATTGTAAAATTTATAGAAAAAACGGATTTCTTTTCTGGTAACATGTTGAGAAACGACATTGGTTTCTCTAGCAATGAATTTTGTTTTCGGGAAGAGTTTGATGAAGAGTGATAAATATGCATTTACTTCGCCAAAACCACTGAAAACGATGTCTGGCTTTCTCTTTCTGATTTGCTGTAAAATCGGTTTTAGAGCATGACGAATTCTTGGCGTTTTAATGTCAATTATTTCTATATCATTTTGTAAAAAATCTAAATACAAACCTTCTTTTCTCAACAATAAAATGCTCGGAGAGAATTTTTCTCTAGGCAAATGATTGGAAATAGTCGTCACAATACGTTCTGCACCACCTGCATTAAGATCTGGAAGGATAAAAAGGATAGATTTTTTCATATATTATTTTCCCACAGATTTCACAAATTTTCACAGAAATTAATCTGTGTTTTCTGTGTAATCTGTGGGAATTAGATATTTTTCAATTATTAATTTGCTACGTCTGAAATAAACTTAATTCTGAGCATCCTTACTTCTTCATCCGTTAAATCATCACCAAACTCTGCCAAAAGAACTTTCATAGAATCACTTTCGGATTCTTTCATAAAATCCATAAAATCATCTACAATATCTTCGTCAAAATTTTCGTCAATATAGTAATCTATATTCAGTTTAGTTCCTTGATATACAATAGATTCCATTTCAGAAAGCAATTCGTCCATAGAAAGATGTTTTGCTTTGGCTATGTCTTCTAAATCTATTTTTTTGTCGGTATTTTGAATGATAAAAACCTTATGAGAAGACTTATTGGCAACTGTTTTCAGCACCATGTCTTGAGTTCTCTCAATATTATTATCTTCTACATATTTCGCGATGAATTCTGCAAATTCTTTTCCGTATTTTTTAGCTTTTCCTTCACCAACTCCATAGACTTTTGCAATTTCGTCTACCGAAATTGGATATTGCACCGTCATGTCTTCCAAACTTGGATCCATGAAAACAGTGTAAGGTGGAATACCATGTTTTTTGGCTACTTTTTTTCTCAACTCTTTTAACTGAGCGAAAAGATTTTGGTCTAGACCACCTCCAGCTTGTACCTGAACTTGTTCTGCGTCTGCAATTGCCGCCAAATCATATTCTCTATCTTCGGCAATCATAAATTCTGGAGTTTCTTTTCCAGAAAGGAAATTTTTAGCTTTCTCAGAAAGTTTTAGAACACCGTAAGTTTCTATATCTTTGGTTAAATAACCTTGTACAGTAGCTTGTCTGATAATAGATTTCCAATAATTATCATTTTCTGATTTCCCAATTCCGAAATGTTTAGAATTCTCTAATTTGTAAGCTTTGGTAGTGGCAGATTCTTTACCCGAAATAATCGAAATTAAATCTTTGGTTCTGAATTTTTCTTCCAAATCTTTTACGATTTCTAAGACTTTTTTCAAATCTTTAGAAGCGTCTTTCAGTTTTGGTGGGTTTACAGAATTATCATCCATTTTAGCACCATCACCATTGATTGGGTCAAATTCTTCTCCGAAATAATAGAGTAAATATTGTCTTCTGCTCATAGAAGTTTCGGCGTAACCTACTACTTCATTCAAAAGTTGAAGTCCGATTTCACGTTCAGAAACTGGTTTTTGAGCTAAGAATTTTTCTAATTTTTCAATGTCTTTTGGGTCATAAAAAGCAAGGCAATGACCTTCTCCTCCATCTCTACCAGCTCTACCTGTTTCTTGATAATAACTTTCTAGCGATTTTGGAATATCATAATGAATGACAAATCTTACATCTGGCTTATCAATTCCCATTCCGAAAGCAATGGTAGCAACAATTACATCTGCTTCTTCCATCAAGAATTTATCTTGATTCGCCACTCTGGTTTTTTGGTCAAGACCAGCGTGATATGGCAATGCATTGATTCCATTAACTTGCAATAGTTGAGAAAATTCCTCTACTTTTCTTCGGCTGAGACAATAAACAATTCCTGATTTACCTTTGTGTTGATTGATAAATTTTACAATTTCTCTGTCTACATTTACTTTAGGACGAATTTCGTAGTAAAGATTAGGTCTATTAAAACTATCTTTAAAGACCAAAGCATTATTCATTCCTAGAGTTTTCTGAATATCATCCTGAACTTTTGGTGTAGCAGTTGCAGTCAATGCAATTACAGGAACTTTTGCAATTTTATCAATAATTAATTTGAGATTTCTGTATTCTGGACGGAAATCATGTCCCCATTCCGAAATACAGTGCGCTTCGTCTATCGCTACAAAAGAAATTTTAATTTCTTTTAAGAAATTAAGATATTCTTCTTTTACTAAACTTTCTGGAGCTACGTAGAGTAACTTGGTTTTGCCGCTTTTGATGTCATCAAAAACTTGTTTTGTTTGGGTTTTATTGAGAGAAGAATTCAGGACATGACCAACTCCTTCCTCGGCAGAGATACCATTAATGGCATCTACTTGGTTTTTCATTAAAGCAATCAGCGGAGAAACTACAATAGCAGTTCCTTCTGAAAGAAGTGCAGGAAGTTGATAACACAACGATTTACCACCGCCAGTTGGCATTAATACGAAAACATCATTACCACTTAATAATGTGGAAATAATTTCTTCTTGTCTTCCTTTAAAAGTAGAAAATCCGAAATATTTTTTTAGTGCACTTGTTAAATCTTCATGTTTAGTCTTCATCTGTTCAAGTAAGTTTTACTAAATTTGCATCTTACCAAAGATAAAACTTTTTAATGAGATTTGAAAATTTTTAAAAATTTAAAAAATCTTAATTTTTGTCTTTTGAAAAATAAATAAATCTAAGAAATTGTATTTTGGAAAAAATAGACATTATTAGCCTTGCCAAAAACGCTATTGCAGTAGAAGTTACTGAGCTAGAATCGCTTAAAAATAGAATTGATGAACAGTTCGAAAAAGCTGTAAACATAGTTAATAATTCTACAGGAAAACTGATTGTAGTAGGCATCGGTAAATCTGCACACGTAGGAAATAAAATTGTAGCAACTTTAAATTCTACAGGAACTCCTTCTCAGTTTTTACACGCAGCGGAAGCGATTCACGGAGATTTAGGCGTAATTCAGAAAAATGATGTGGTGCTTTGCATCTCAAATTCTGGAAATTCGCCAGAAGTAGTATATTTATTGCCATTTTTGAAAGATTATTCTTCGGCATTCATCGGAATGACAGGAAATGTAAAATCTAAATTGGCAGAAGCTTCTGATGTGGTTTTAGATTCTTCGGTAAAAGTGGAAGCTTGCCCTAATAAATTAGCACCAACAAGTTCTACTACGGTTCAAATGGCCATTGGTGATGCTTTAGCGGTTTGTTTAATGGAACTGAATAATTTTAAAGACCAAGATTTTGCCAAGTTTCACCCAGGTGGAAGTTTAGGGAAAAACTTAACGGCAAAAGTAGAACAATTCGTTTCTGAACAGAGACCTTTAGTTGAAGTAAATTCTAGTATAAAAGATGTAATTTTTTCTATTTCAAGCTCTAAGCATGGAATTACGGTGGTAACAGACCAAGACAAAATAGTTGGAGTAATTACCGATGGAGATTTAAGAAGAATGCTTCTAAAAACTGAAAATCTTACCGGAATTTTGGCAAAAGATTTAATGTCTGCACATCCGAAAACCGTAGATAGAAATGCACTTGCAAAAGAAGCGATGACCGTTTTAAAACAAAATAATATCGGTCAATTGATTGTAACCGATAACGGAAATTATTTCGGAATTATCGATTTACATAGATTGTTAGATGAAGGGATAAATTAGAAGAGTCAAGAATCTAGAATCAAGAGTCAAGAAAAAAACTAAAACATTTCAAACAAAAACAATCAAACTATAAGTTTAAATAATAAAAATCAACCCCGAAAATTCGGGACTAAAATATATGGCAGAAGAGAAAGAAATGTCCTTTTTAGGACACATAGGTGAACTAAGATCGCATCTTATTCGTTGTATTATCGCAATTATTATTGGAGCTCTAATTGTAGGTTTCAATATTAACTGGATTATGGATCATGTGTTTTTTGCACCTACCAAAAATGATTTTATCACTTTTAGAGTGATCAATCATTATTCTCAGGAATTTTTTGGTCACGAAAGTTTCGTTTTGCCAGATACGTTTCAAGTTCAACAGAAAAAATTATTGCAACAATTTGATGTGATGATGTCTGTTTCTATTTTCGGAGGAATGGTTTTGGCACTTCCTTATATTATTTGGGAATTGTGGAGATTTATTAGTCCGGCTCTTCATCCTAAAGAAAGAAAAAATTCTTCTTTTGTGATTAATTTTGTGTGGATACTTTTTATTATTGGTGCATTAGTAGGATATTTCCTTATTCTTCCATTGGCAATTAATTTCGGATTACTATTTACCATTTCAGATTCTATTACGCAATTATTTGACTTGTCAGATTACACTACTCTATTTTTGCAAGTGGTTTTAGGAATGGGATTGGTTTTCTTATTTCCAGTAGTCGTTTATTTTTTGACAACGATAGGAATTTTGACACCTGTATTTTTAAAAACGTACAGAAGACACGCGATTGTAGTTATTATGGTAGTTGCCGCAATTGTAACTCCGGCAGATGTTTTCAGTATGTTGGCTGCAGCATTTCCGCTTTTGGTTTTGTATGAGTTCAGTGTTTTGATGAGCATTTATGTTTACAAAAAAATTCAAAAAGCAGAACAAAAAGAATTGGCCAGAAGAAACGCTTAACTTTTAAACTTAAAAAATGAAATTTCTCAATAAACAGTTTACGCAAGAAACCTTAAAACTTGCGCTCCCAGTAATGCTTACACAAGTAGGGCAAGTTTCTGTAAACTTGTTTGATAACATTATTGTGGGGAAACTTCTCGGCGCAAAAGCATTGGCAGCAGTTTCTCTTGGAAACGCTATGTTTTTCTCTATTTTTATCTTTGGATTAGGTTTTTCATTGGCGATTCCGCCATTGGTTTCTGAAGCGCATTCTCAACATGACCACAACAGAATTAACAGCATTTTCCGACACGGATTTGTGGTGAATATCATTTTGGCTTTTGTTTTAATGCTTTTGATATTTGGAATCATTCCACTTATGCCTTATTTGAATCAGCCAAAAGAAATTTTACCCGATACTATTACTTTTCTTTCCATCGTCACCTTGAGTATCATTCCATTTATGATTTTTCAAACGATGAGAGAAGTTTCAGAAGGACTTTCTTTTACAATTGGAGTAACCAAAGCGACCATTTTTGCAAATATTATTAATGTTATCCTCAATTATGTTTTTATAGAACATTTTAAAATGGGAGTTGCAGGCTCAGCTTGGGCTACTTTTATTGCAAGAGTTGCCATGATGGTTTTCTTGTATTATGTTTTGATTAAAGAAGAAAAAACGAGAAGATACATCAAAGATTTTTCATTAAAAATAAAGGATTTCACAAAAGAAATGTTCGAAAAGCTAATCAGATTGGGCTTTCCTACTGCATTGCAATTATTTTTTGAGGTAACAGCTTTTGCTGGTGCAGCTTTTATCTGTGGATTGATTTCTGCAAAAGACATTGCAGCGCATCAAATTGCCCTTTCTATGGCGAGTTTCACTTTTAATCTTTGTGTAGGATTCAGTGTAGCTTCTACGGTAATGATTGGAAGAAAACTAGGTGAGAAAGACTTTGTAAATCTAGAAAAAGTAGGTTTTAACAACCTGAAAATCGCTTTTATCTTTATGTTAATGTGTGGATTGGTTTTTATTCTTGGAAAAGATGTTTTACCAACATTTTTCACCAAAAAAGAAGACATTGCAGTAGTAGAATTGGCATCTCAATTGATGATTATTGCAGCATTATTTCAATTATCAGACGGAATTCAGGTGACTGCACTTGGTTGTCTCAGAGGAATACAAGACGTGAAAATTCCTTCTATTCTTACCTTTATCGCTTATTGGGTAATCACCATTCCATTGGGTTATTATCTTACGGTTCCTATGAAGATGGGCGCTTTCGGAATGTGGATAGCTCTGGGAATTGGACTTACCATTTCTGCAGTGCTTTTGGTGATAAGATTTAGAAATCTTTCGGAAAAAAGAATTAAAGCTCAATCCAACTAAAAATAAAAAAGTCTTGAAAATTTTCAAGACTTCTATTTTTTATAAAATTGTTAGAAAGTATATCTTAACCCGAAACTAAATCTTCCTGGTTCGAATCCTTTTTCTATTTGCATGGTATTATAAAAACCTGGGTCTTCTTGGTAAAATCTTGGCCTCCAATCTGCAAAAAAACTGATAGGATAATCTACCAATTCAAATTCCGCTCCTGCAACACCTACAATATTAAAGGCTTTAACTTTGTTAGGATGACCTCCTGTAATATAAGAAGGACCAGCTCCTACATAAATTGCAAGTCCGTCTGTTTGTTCGCTAACCGTATACACAAACTGAGGAATAACTTGTAAAGCTGTAAATCCACCTCCATAATTTCCAGAAAATTCTATTCCCACAAACTGAAAAGGTTGATATTTTATAGAAACTCCAACCAAAGATTCACCAACACCTGTATCTACTTGTCCGCCAACTGCTATATCATACAATTGTGCTTTGGCAACTTGAGTTCCCAAGAAAATAAAAGACAAAAGACTTAAAACTTTAACTATTCTTCTCATTTATTAATTTTTACAGTTTCAAAAGTAATAATATTTTTAAAAAATTCTACAGTTTTTTTGATTTTCTTCTTTAAATAAAGTTCATTTTGAAGAAAAAGAATTAAAATTTGAAATTTAATTTCACATTAAAAAATCTACCCGTTAATCTTACAGGAACTGGATAAATATAACTTGAATTAACATCAGTAATCCATTGATTAGCAATAGTGTTATTGATATTGAAAGCATTGAAAATCTGAACACCTAATGATAATTCTTTGCATTTTCTCCAGAAATCACCCGTTGCTTTGTTGTCTTTTTGGTCAATGAAAACTTTCTCTAAACCAATGTCTACTCGTTTGTAAGAAGGTAAAGTTTTGGTGTATTCATAAGGGTCTGCAAATAATGAAGCTCCATTTGGTAAACCGCTTGCAAATAATAACGTAAGATTAACTTTCATACTTGGGAATTTCGGCATGTAATCTTGATAAAACATCGAAAATCTAAATCTTTGGTCAGTAGGTCTTGCAATATAGCCTCTTCCATCAATATTTTCTTTTGCTCTGGCATAACTTACAGAAATCCAAGAATCTACACCGGGAACAAATTCTCCGAACAATCTGGTATCAACTCCATAAGCATAACCTTCGGAATTATTTTTTCCTGAATATCTAATTCTAACATTATCAATATAATACGGAATTAAATCATTCATTTTTTTGTAATACAATTCTGTGGTCAATTTAAATGGTCTGTCAACCATTTTGAACTCATAATCATTCGCTAAAATAAGTTGAATGGATTTTTGAGCTTTAATATTTTCATTAAATGTTCCGTCTAAATCTTTGATTTCTTTGTAATAAGGCGCTTGATAATAAATTCCTCCCGAAATTCTGAAAAGCATATCTGCATCCCAATCTGGTTTTATCGCGAATTGTGCTCGTGGTGAGATTAAAGTCTCTTTGTTAAAACTCCATTGTTGCGCTCTTACTCCACCATTGATGAACACTCTGTTTTCTCCCCAATATAATTTTTTAGAAAATTGTGCATACCCAGAAATTCTCGTAGGATTGATTTCGTTATTTCCAGAAATATTGTATTTCAATTTTAAATCAGAAGCGTCTAAAACTCCCGGATTCAAATAAGTTCTCGGTGTGCTGTAACCCAAAGAATCTACCAATTGCCATTCATTCGTAAGGTCTTTAAGCATTTCTTTCTCGAATTTTGCACCTATTTCTATATCAGTATTGGCATTTGGAGAAAATTTAAGTCTTAATTGACTTCCATAAGTTCTTGCTAATAAATCATTTCTTGCATTATCTATTTGTCCGCCTGCATCATAACTAGAATTCGGGTCTCCAGTCACAGGATCAAAGGTTTGCAATAAATAACCTGAAGCAACGGTATAATATTCTCTTTCTCTGTTTTGATAGGCAAAATTATCTAGCGTAACACTTAATTTGTTGCTTGGTTTATAAGTGATAGAAGCAGTCCCCATCATGTTTTTATAAGAATCATCTTCTTTTCCTTCATAACCTACCAATAATTTTATCGGTTGTTGTACGCTTCCAAAATCTACTTCTTTGTAATTTGGAATCATTTCATAGTCATTTTTTGACCAATATCCTAAAAATGAAATCGACCATTTATCATTGATGTAATAATTGATATACGATTGAAAATCAAAATATTGAGGATTAAAATCAGTGTCTTCATTTAACGTATTCAGAACCAAATTGGTGTTTCTGTATCTTCCTGAGAATAAAGCAGATAATTTTTTATTCTTAGAAGCTAAGCCTAATGACAATCTTCCACCAATAAGACTTGCTTCGCCAGAGATTTCAGTTTTTGAAGGTTGTCTGTAATAAATATTCAGCGCAGAACTCATTTTATCGCCATATTTCGCTTCGAAACCACCTGCAGAAAAGTTAATCATAGAAACCATATCTGGATTAATGATGCTCATTCCTTCTTGCAAAGAGTTTCTCACAAGAAACGGTCTGTAAATCTCAATATCATTGATGTAAATTAAATTTTCATCATAATTACCACCTCTAACCATGTATTGCGAAGACAATTCTGCATTAGAATTTACCGAAGGCAAAGACTTAATCAAACCTTCTACACCACCAGAAAGCGAAGCTACAATCTGAGCTTGTTTTGCGGAAATTTCTAAAGAAGTAAGATCGGTATTCTTTGGTTTTCCTTTTCCACGGAAGGTAATTTCTTGAATATCTTTGGTTTTAATGGAAAGTACCATCAAAACATTTAAGTTTTGGTATCTTAATTTAGGATTGATTTTCTTGGTAAATGAAACATAAGATTCCTTTTCTGCCGTCAATACTTGTTCTGTTTCAGCTACAAGAATTTTAGCAAAACCTTGCGCATTTGTGGTAAAGTTTTGATTGTTATAATTGACTTTTACATCAGCAACTGGACTTCCGTTATCGTCTAAAATTTTCAAATTAATTTGAGAAAAAATAAAGACTGGAAATGTGAGAACTAAGAATAATATGAGCTTTTTCAAAAGGTTATATTTTAAAGGATAAATTTATAAAATTTAATCAAATTGATAAAGAATTATTTCAATGGTAAATTTTAGTAATTTTTTGTGTTTTTCAAAAGAAAAAACCAAGCAAAAATGCTTGGTTCAATATTATAAAATTGCTTCTCTTACTCGAGTTAGTTTTCCTAATAAATCATCGAGCAAATCCAGTTTTAGCATATTTGCGCCGTCTGATTTTGCACAAGAAGGATCTGGATGCGTTTCAATGAAAATTCCGTCTGTTCCTACTGCAATTCCAGCTTTGGCAATGGTTTCTATCAATTCTGGTCTTCCTCCTGTTACTCCTGAATTTTGATTAGGCTGTTGAAGAGAGTGTGTAACATCTAGAATCACTGGTGCATAATGTTGCATGGTAGGAATTCCTCTGAAATCTACCACCAAATCTGTATATCCGAAAGAATTCCCTCTCTCAATAATCGCCACTTTGTCATTTCCTGAATCTAAGACTTTTTGTACCGCAAATTTCATAGATTCTGGCGAAAGAAACTGTCCTTTTTTCAAAGTAACGGCTTTTCCCGTTTTTGCTGCAGCCACTACCAAGTCTGTCTGACGAACCAAAAACGCGGGAATTTGCAAAACATCTACTCCATAAGAAGCTGCGAGTTCTGCATGAGCGTTTTCGTGAATATCTGTAGTAGTAGGAATATTAAAATGTTCTCCTACTTTTTTGATGATTTCTAACGCTTTTTCATCGCCAATTCCTGTGAAACTGTCTACTCTGCTTCTGTTGGCTTTTTTAAAACTTCCTTTGAAAATGTAAGGAATCTTATATTTATCTGAAAGTTTTACAATTTTTTCGGCAATTTCAAATGCCATTTCTTCGCCTTCAATAGCGCAAGGACCAGCAATTAAAAAGAAATTATTAGAATCTTTGTGATGAATTTTATCAAGTAATTGTATCATTATAACTTTAAATTTTAGATTTTAGGTTTGTGATTTGTTGAATAAAATCTTCTGTATTTTCTGGTGAAAGCATGTAGATTTTTCCAGATTTCATGGTAATTTTTACTTTTTTATAAATATTAGTTACGTACCAAACATCATTTCCATTAAAATAGCCAAAATATCCAAAAACGCCTCCTGCTCCAAATGTTCTGATGTTTAATCCTAACTTTTCTACTTTTTCAACATAAGAAATATCTTGAATTGAAATTTTAAAATTAACAAAAGCATTTTTTACATGGATTGCATTTTCACTCAAACTGATTTTGGGAATCATGAAATAAGCAAAAATAAAAGCTCCCGAAAGAATGCAACCCAAAGTAATTAATGCGAATTTAGGCGCATCAATATTGAACATGTAAATCAACATTCCAATAGAGAAGAAAATGTATAAAATGGTGTAAAATAACGTCCATTTATCCATTTTGGCATTCGCAAATTCTTTCATATCATCAGTTTTAGGCAAAAATAAAAAATTCCGCTCAAAAAGAACGGAATTTATATTGATTTAACATTTTTAGAATTTAATGATAGAAGCCATTTTTTCGTTCTCTTCCATTACCAACTCATCGTCTACCAAGATTTTACCAGAATGCTCATCTATGATAATTTTCTTACGCTGAGCGATTTCCATTTGTTTCTGTGGCGGAATGGTAAAGAATGAACCTTTTGGCGCACCTCTTTCTAGACCTACTACTGCTAATCCGTTTCCAGAATTATTTCTAATTCTTTTGTAAGAAGCTAACAGTCTTTCGTCTATTTTTTCTGCAAATTCTTTAGATTTTTCTAATAAATAATCTTCTTCTTTTTGAGTTTCAGAAATTAAAGCATCAAGTTCGTTTTTCTTGAAGTTTAAATGACTTTCTAGCTCTCCGATTTTACCTTTCAACTCATCTAAAAGTTCATTTTTGTGAGCGATTTTTGCAGTAAATTCTTTGATTTTCTTTTCAGCTAACTGAACTTCTAAATCCTGAAATTCTATTTCTTTAGCAAGCGCTTCGAATTCTTTATTATTTCTTACGTTGTCTTGTTGAGATTTATATTTCTCCATCAAAGATTTAGAATGATTAATAACTTCTTTTTTGTTATTAATGTCATCATTTAAGTCTTTAATTTCGTTTTCGAATTTTTGTGCTCTCTTGTTAAGACCTTCGATTTCGATTTCTAAATCTTCTACCTCAATTGGTAATTCACCTCTTGTATTGCGGATTTCGTCTAATCTAGAGTCTATGATTTGTAAATCATAAAGGGCTCTTAATTTTTCTTCTACTGAAATTTCTACAGTTTTTTTTGCCATATCTTAAAAGAAATAATTTACAGGGTTGGTTTTTTCTGTGGATTTTGAGAATGCAAATGTAGGAAATTTTTCCGACAAAATCTCAACTAATTGCTCAGTAACAAATTGTTCTGACTCGAAATGTCCTATATCACAGATGAACATTTGGTTTTCACTTTGGAAAAAATCGTGGTATTTTACATCTCCCGTTAAGTAAGCATCACATCCAGAAGCTTTTGCTGCCGAAATTCCACTTGCTCCACTTCCACCTAAAACGCCTACTTTTTTGATTTTTTTATTCAAAAACTCAGAATGACGAATTACTTCTAAATTGAATTTTTCTTTCACGAATTTTAAGAAATCTTTTTCTTCCATTTCTTGTTCTAATTCTCCGTATCTTCCTAAGCCAACGTATTGATTATCATTCTCTAAAGCATAGAGTTGATACGCCACTTCTTCATAAGGATGTGCAGATTTCATCGCAGACAAAATCTGATTCTTTTTGAAACCTTCAAAAATCACAGAAATCATTTCTTCATCAGCATTTTCTCTCACATTATAAGTTCCCAAAAATGGATTAGAACCTTCAATCGGTCTGAAAGTTCCATTTCCTTTCACCGAAAAACTGCATTCATCATAGAAACCAATATTTCCTGCACCTGCTTCAAATAAAGCATTTTTCACCTTTTCTGAATAATCAGACGGAACATAAACTACCAATTGCAGAAGATTTTCTGACTTTGGCATCAGAATTTTTTGATTTTTCAAGCCTAATTCATTGCAGATTCTATAATTCACTCCGAAATAATCATTATCAAAAGCTGTGTGAATCGCATAAATCGCAATTTTATTTTCGATGGCTTTTAGAACTGCGTGTTCTACATAATTTTTTCCTGTAATTGATTTTAACCCAGAAAAAATAATTGGGTGAAACGTTACAATCACGTTACAATTCTTCGCAATAGCCTCATCTACAACGTTTTCTAGCGCATCATGACAAACCAAAACACCCGAAACTTCACGAGTTGGATTACCACAAAGCAAACCTACATTATCAAAATCTTCAGCTTGTTTCAGCGAAAATAGTTTATCTAATTCTGAAGTAAATTCTTTTAAAATCATTTTCAAATAATATTTCTGAAAAATTAAGTTTTACAAAAATACAATTTCATTCTTAGTTTTATCTTCTTGAAATCTAAATATTTCTCTTATTTTTGACAAGAAGAAGCTAAAATGCCACAAAACACTTAATTTTCTAAAAATGCAAAAAAGAGAACATAATTTAATTGCAGAAGATACTCCTTGGAAAAAGAAAATTTTCAGGATTATCTATTTTTCTGATACTCCTTCAGGAAAAATTTTTGACTTATTGCTTCTTTTGATGATTATCTTGAGTACTTTCATTGTTATGATGGAAAGTGTTCAAAAAGTAGACGAACATTATCATTCTCTTTTGGTAAGCCTAGAATGGCTCATTACCATTGCATTTACGATAGAATATATTCTGAGAATTTCTGTGGTTAAAAACAAGAAAGATTATATTTTCAGTTTTTTAGGCATTATAGATTTTTTATCACTTCTTCCGTTTTTCTTGAGTTTATTTTTTCCTTTCACCAAGTTTCTTTCTATGATTAGACTCTTGAGAATGCTAAGAATTTTTAGAGTTCTCAATTTATTAGATTACATGAATGATGGCCAATACATTGTTCAAGCACTAAAAAATAGTTCTAGAAAAATTTATATTTTCCTTCTTTTCATAATGATTCTAGTGACTATAATTGGTTCACTGATGTTTGTTATAGAAAACGGAAATAACGGATTTATAGACATTCCTACGTCTATTTATTGGGCAGTTGTAACGATTACTACAGTGGGTTATGGTGACATTTCTCCAGTTACTCCTTTAGGAAAATTTTTATCCGTCATTTTAATGTTATGCGGTTATAGCATCATTGCGGTTCCTACAGGAATTGTAACCTCTGAAATGAGAAAAAAAATGGCCAAAACTAGACTTTGCGACAGATGTGGAAATAGTGAAAATGATGAAGATGCAAGATATTGCAAGACTTGTGGCGAAAAACTTATGGAATTAAAATAAACTTATCATCTTCTAAATAGCCTTTCATCAAAACTAAAACTTTCTATTTTCAAAATTTTAATTTGATTAAAATTTTTATGTCTCGGATTCACCAAATAATTAAATTCACCTTGAACTGTAGCAGAAGGAATTTTCAGTACCAAAAATTTCTGCTCTTTCAGAAATTTATCTCCTAACATTTGAGTAGAATTAGAGTGCGGAAATGTTTGCCAATCTTTTGGTAATCTTTTCAATTCTAAAAAATCTTCATCAGGAATTTCAATATGTACCAATTGATAATCTTTTGGTAAAATTCCAAGCGGAACGTGAACTGCAATTTCTGTAACACAAAGCGCAATGCTTTGTGAAGTATAAAGCATAGCATTTCCTCTACTATTCCATCTTCCACCAACCAATTCAGCTCCTTTTCCAGATAAATCATTGGCAAATTGTGCTTTTGAAAGTCTAAAAACAATCATTTTTGTATCTATCTTATGCTAAAACACCGTGCTCAATTCTAACTAATTCATCCATTAATAAATTTATGCCAAAAGAATTTTTAAGTAAATCCCTTGGTATAATGTTTCCTAGAGCAAGGTTTTCTGTTTCTAGCCAAGTAGAAAAATTCTCTCTACTGCCGAAAACTTCTTCGCCTTTACTGTGTAAAATTTCTATTTGCATAATACGCTCTGATTGCAAAGCATCAAACGTTTTTGATTCTTTTTGGTAGCGAGATAAGGTTTTATTAGAAATATGTAAAAACTCCGCCCAATTTTGGAGCGTAAAACTGTATTTATTTATAATATTTTCGAAAGCAGTAAAAGAAATCCCTTTATTAATAGAATCTATAATAGCAAAGACGCTTCTGTCATCAATAGAAGTAAAACCTACGGAAGTACCATAGAAAGCAGTAGTTTCTTGTACAAGTTGCACTTCTTTTTCTTCTTGCGTATAAAATTTATTCTTTTTCATCTCATAAATATTTACACAAATATAAGACTTTTGTCTAAAATAAAAAGACTTTTGTCTATTTTTTTTCAATAATAGTTAAAAAAGAAAATAAAAAAACGCGCTAAAAAGCACGTTTTTCTTAAATATATTGGGAGCAAATTATTTTACCTTCACCAATTCTACATCGAAGATTAACCAAGCATTTGGTGGAATTACACCTCCTGCTCCTCTTGTTCCGTAACCTAATTCAGATGGAATCAATAAAGTAGCCGCTTCTCCTTCTTTTAGAAGTTGGATTCCTTCATCCCAACCTTTGATTACTTGACCAACACCGATTGGAATCTCAATTGGTTCACCTCTTTTGAAAGAATTATCAAATTCTTGTCCGTTTGTTAATTTACCAGCGTAGTGTACAGAAACCATGTCTCCAGCTTTTGGAGCCTTACCTTCTGGATTAGATTTTGTGATTTTATATAGTAAACCAGAAGTTGTGGTAGTCATTCCAGCTTTTAAATCTTCTAATTTTTTAGCAGCTTCTGCTTCTTGTTTAGCGATGTAAGCTTTATTGTTTTCTTGGATTTTTGCCTTCCCTTCGTTGAAGATTTTAGCAGCATCATATTTTTCGTAATCATCACCTTTAGTGAAAACAGTCACTTTTACAATTTTAATTTCTTCTTTTGGTCTATCTTGAGCACCAGTTTCAGAATTAGCAATTGCGTCAATTACATCTTCTCCTTTAATTACTTTACCAAAAATAGTGTGTCTTCCGTCTAACCAAGGTGTAGGAACTTCTGTAATGAAAAACTGAGAACCATTCGTATTAGGTCCAGAATTTGCCATAGAAAGATATCCTTTTCCTTCGTGTTTTAGGTCGTTTTTCTCATCATCAAACTTATAACCAGGATCTCCCATTCCTGTTCCTTGAGGATCGCCTCCTTGAATCATAAAGTTTTTAATCACTCTGTGGAAAACAATTCCATCATAATAAGGAACTCCTTTTGCTTTTGCTTTATTTTCAATAGTTCCTTGTGCAAGACCTACAAAATTAGCTACTGTTACGGGCGCATCTTGATCAAAAAATTGGATAATCAATTCGCCTTTAGAAGTTTCCATTTTAGCGTAAACACCGTCTTGAAGACCGTTGTAAAAATCTTTGTCTATATTCATTTTTTTATAAATTGGAGTACAATTAATTAAGGTAATAATTGCAATAGTTAATAAAAGTATTTTTTTCATTTTATGGATTTACAAAATTTTAATTTTAATGATTAAAGGCATGTCATTTGGAATTTTTTCATCATCGCCATAAGTTCCAAAAGCCAGAACTGAAGGTACTAAAAGTGTAGCTTGTTCCCCTTTTTTCATATAACGTACCGCATCTTCTACTGCTTTCAACTCTTCAAATTTTCCTAATGGAGCATCTATGTTTTGATTAGGCTTTTCATATAATTTTTCTTGGTTGAAATCATACAAATCATATTCATACGAAACCAATTCACCATCTTTTTTCTTAGCTCTAGATTCAGAATCGCTGATATCCGTCCAATAATTTAATCCTGTAGAATAGAATTTTTTGTCTTGCTGGTTTATCCAGTCCTGAATTTGTTTTCTTTCTAATAAATTGAGACTTTTAGCTCTATTTTTAGACACATTTAAGTCTTCTTGTGACAAAACACCACCAACTGGAGGATGAGCTGGTGAATTTTTAACACAAGACAAAAGTGATAATAATGAAATGAAAACTACCTTTTTCATATTGACTGCGAAAATACTAATTACTCAATAAATAACAACGAAAAAACCGAGAAAAGATTTCCTCGGTTTAAAATATTTAAAGTCTTATTTCTAAGCAGTTTCTAAAATATGCTTTTCTACTTTTACTCTCCATCCAAAAGGATCTTCAGCTTTATTGGTTTGAATATCTACCAATGCTTTTTTAAGAGTTAAAGCAAAACTTTCTTCTTCTGAAAGTTCTGGTAAAGTTAATCTTTGGTCTTTGTAACCAATCGCTTTGAAAACGCTAGTTACTACAGCAGTTCCTACTCCCCAAACTTCAATTAACTCACCTTTTGAATGTGCTTCTAGAACTTTAGCAACTTCTACTGGCTCTACTTTTACGTCAATTCCTCTATGTTTTGCTAATTGAAGGAAACTATCTCTAGTAACTCCATCTAGAATTTTTTCAGAAGTTGGCGGTGTATAAATTGTATCGTTTATTCTTACAAAAACGTTCATTGTACCACTTTCTTCGAAATATTTATGAGTAGCATCATCTGTCCATATGATTTGCTCATAACCTTCTTCTGCAGCTAATTTTGTTGGATAAAATGAAGCAGCGTAATTTCCTGCAGCTTTAGCAGAACCTACTCCACCACTTGCAGCTCTAGAATAAAAATCTGAAATTTTTACAGAAACTGGCTCCGTGTAATAACTTTGCACTGGAGTTGCAACAATCGCAAACATATATTTATTAGCAATTCTTGCTTTTAGAGCTTCTTCTGTCGCAAAAATTAAAGGTCTAATATAAAGAGCCTTACCTTCTCCATAAGGAATCCAATTTCTATCCATGTCTACTAATGCTTTAAGACCACCGATAAACATTTCTTCAGTGATTTCTGGCATTGCAAGACGCTTTGCTGACTTATTAATTCTTTCGAAATTTTTCTCAGGACGGAAAAGATACACTTCACCATCTTTATCTTTATAAGCCTTCATTCCTTCAAAACAAGCTTGGCCATAATTCACACCCATCATTGCTGGTGTAAAAGGTAGCGGACCATATGGCATAAGCCTGACTTCACCCCATTTTCCATTTTCGTACTCACATACAATCATATGATCTATAAATGCTGTACCAAATCCAATGTTTTCTGGGTCAAATTCCCCAATTCTTGAGTTTGAAGTTTTTTGAATTATCATTTTAAAAATTTTAATTGAGTTTCTACAAATTTAATATAATTTTTTAAATATCAAAATTTTAATTTATTTTTGATAAAAAATACTTTGAAAAGAGAAATAAAAACCACGTTAGACGGAAGCAAGACATTGTATATCAATGATTTAGACGAACACTACCATTCTCACAATGGAGCCATCCAAGAAGCAGAACATGTATTTATAAAAAATGGATTAAAAAATGTTTATGATTACGAAATCAACATTTTAGAGATGGGATTTGGCACAGGTCTTAATGCTTTAGTCACAATTAATGAATATTTGAAAAATGATAAAAATCATGTTTTTCACTATTTCACATTCGAAAAATATCCCGTAAATAATCAAGAAATCGTAGAATTGAACTATGCAAAGCATTTTACATTCGAAAATGCGCAAGAAATTTATCAAAAAATTCATGAATTAGAATGGAATAAAACACATGAAATTTTGCCAAACTTCTTCTTTACTAAATACAATTTGGACTTTTTCAAGATAAAAGAGATAAATTTACCTGCGATTAACTTAGTATATTACGATTGTTTTGGTGCAAAAGTTCAACCAGATTTATGGGAAAAACCGCTATTTGAAATCGTAAAAAGCAAAATGAAAGAAGGTGGACTACTCACTACTTATTCCTCAAAAGGAAGTGTAAGAAGAATTCTGAAGGAACTTAATTTCGAAGTTACTAAATTAGAAGGTCCAAAAGGAAAACGCGAAATGATTAATGCCGTTTTGAAAGAACCAAGTTAAAAGTAAAAAGAGCCAATAAATAAAAAAAACAAAACATGATAGATAAAATTAACATAAGAGTTTACGCCATTTACATCAATGAAAATCAAGAAATAATGGCTCTAGATGAAGGTTATGCCGGACAAAAACTGGTGAAATTACCTGGTGGTGGTTTAGAATTTGGCGAAGGAACCTTAGAATGCCTTCACAGAGAATTTGCAGAAGAACTTAACTTGAAAATAAATATTGTAGAACATTTTTATACGCAAGAAGATTTTTTGGTTTCTAGATTTAGAGAAAACGAGCAATTGCTAACTATATATTACAAGGTAGATATTTTAAACTTAGATGAATTGCAAATTTTAGATGAAAGTATTGAAAAAATAAAATGGATTTCCTTACATGAAGAAAACCCATTAGAATTGCCTATTGATCAAATCGTTTTTCAGAAACTGAAAGAAAAATTATTGTAAGATTTCGTCTAAAACTTTAGCCAGTCTTAATCCACCTGCTAATAATTGTTCTTCTAACAATCCTGAAAATTTATAATTATAATCATAACTGTATACGCCATTTGGTTTGGTCTGCGTGTAGATTCTGTTGGCTTTCATATAACTATCAAACAACCAATTTTCAAGAGTTCCGCTTTGTATTTTTTGGATTTCCTCTTTAGATTTATAATCTAGCACTTTAGCAAACTCTTTATACGAATATCTTTGATAATCTACCAATTTTGTATCCCATAAACTGTGTAAATTCGTTTGGTCTCTATTGAAAGTTAACTGTATTAAATTCCCTCCTAAATCTTCCGCTCTTCCCACGTGCATTGGTTGATGTAAATCTCCCATTAAATGAACCAAAAACTTAAGCGCTACAACTTTTTCGTCTTTTGATGAATTTTTGTTGGCGATAATTTCTTTTTGTTTAATAATTTGATTGTAAAGATTGGGAGTACTAAGTTCTTTTAGAGATTTCTCAAATTCTGTAAAATTCTGGTTGGGTTTCACATTCACATAATGCCAAACTTCTGTTTCTTTATAAGTATTCAACGTGTCAGATTTTACAAAATCTGGCCAGTTGGCAATATACGCTAGATTTTGTTTTCCTATAATCTTTTTAAGCTTACGCTTAGATTTATTTGAAATGTGATTTTCTGCAATTTCTGCGATGGTTCTATGCCCAATAATTCCCCATGAGTAAGCTTCTGCTGAATATAAAATACTTACCGTAAATAATAGTTTGAATAAAAATTTCATGTTATTTTTTTGTTTTAAAATCTCTGTAACCTTCATAAGGCTGCAAATATCCTAAATTCCAATTAGAATACAAAAGAGATTCTACAAAAGCATCTTGTCTATTAGCATGCGGATCATAAGGTTCTTTAATGTCTACATCTGCAATATTTCCTTTTACATTCCACCAAAAAGCACTCCAGTTTCCACGTAATTCTTTTATGATTTCGTACACAGTTTTTCCTGTAGCTCGGTGCATTAATTTGGCGAAAATCCTACCTTCTGTAGTCGTCAAATCCCTTAATTGGGTTTCATATTGATTGGCGAGTCCTTCTTGCCTTTTTCTGATGTAAGCTCTTTTTCTATCATCATCAATTTTAGAAAGTTCATCTTGGATATCTCTGTATTGCTCTAGAGCGGTAATGAAATAAGGATAAACTCTATTCAATTTTTTATTGAGAAAATAATAGAAATTACGGTCAAGTTGATTATTAAAATGCGGTCTCTGCATGAGAAGCAACTCATCCATCACCACTACTTTTTCTCCGTTGATTTCGTAAATTCTAGCTTTTTGCTTTTCGTCGTAATAAAAAATATTCCCAAAATCATCTTTTTGAAGTTTTTCTTTTGGTACATCTTTTAGTGCCTTCAATTCTATTTTTATAGTATCTTGTTGAGCCTGAAATGATAAGCTAAACAACAAAAGAAATATGGTGAAAATGTTCTGAAATTTCATTATTTTTACCTGAGTTAAAATTTAATTTTAAGTATCACAAAAATCGTTCCTTTATATGAAATTTGAAAATAAATCTTTAAAATTTTTAGAAAAATATTTGAACACTGCTTCACCAACTGGTTTTGAACAGAACGGACAGAAAATTTGGGCAGATTATATCAAGCCTTATGTAGACGAAATAAGAGTAGACCACTATGGAACTTGTTACGGAATCGTCAATCCAGAAGCGGAATTCAAAGTAGTGATAGAAGCTCATGCAGACGAAATTTCTTGGTACGTAAATTACATTTCTGATGATGGAATGATTTACGTAATTAGAAACGGAGGTTCAGACCAAATGATTGCTCCTTCTAAAACGGTACATATTCACGGAGAAAAAGGCATTGTAAAAGGTGTTTTCGGTTGGCCTGCGATTCACACCAGAAGCGCAAATCCTCATGAACCAGTTCCAAAAATTGAAAATATTTTCATCGATTGCGGTTGTACATCTAAAGAAGAAGTAGAAAATTTAGGAATTTATGTAGGTTGCATGATTACTTATCCAGATGAATTTTTTGAACTCAACGACCGTTATTTCGTTTGTAGAGCGCTTGATAACAGAATGGGCGGATTTATGATTGCAGAAGTAGCGAGACTTTTAAAAGAAAACAAAAAGAAATTACCTTTCGGTTTATATATCACCAATTCTGTGCAAGAAGAAGTAGGTTTATATGGAGCAACCATGATTGCACAAACTATAAAACCAAACATCGCCATCGTTACAGATGTTACTCATGACACCACTACTCCACACATCGAAAAGAAAAAAGAAGGTCACATGAAATGTGGAGACGGACCTGTAATTGCGTATGCTCCTTCTGTTCATCACATCATCAGAGATTTAATCACAGATACCGCTAAGAAAAAGAAAATTCCATTCCAGAGAAATGCTTTAAGCAGAGCAACAGGAACGGATACAGATTCTTTCGCATTTTCTAACGGAGGTGTTCCTTCTGCACTTATTTCTCTTCCATTAAGATATATGCACACTACCGTAGAAATGGTTTCCAAAGAAGATGTAGCCAATGTTATTAAACTCATTTATGAAACATTGCTTCAAATAAAACCAAACATGAGTTTAAAATATTTTTAGAAAAATGAAGAAAAAAGATTTACCGCTATTAATTTTAAAAATTTTTGAAAAATTTGTCAATTTAAAAGACAAAAGATTTATAATAAAAAAAGATGACAACCTTTTATTAAACATAGAAGATATTGACAAAGATTCTGATTTTTATTTTAGAGTGGAACAATATCAAATTGATAATAGTAAAGTAGCTCTTTTAATAAACAGAAAACCAACTAGTAATATAAAAAACCAACCTACTAGAGAATGGTATCAATCTACTGATATTGATCGAATTTTTAATTCTTGGCTAGAAATACTTACAGAGTATGAAACTACACCAAGTTTCTTTGATGATCCAATAGTAGAAAATTTTAAAGAAGAATACTTTGCAGAATTTGAAATTATTGATGAAGATTCTTATAAGAACCCTTTAAAAATTAATCAAATTTTATTACTTGATAATTATTTGGATTATATTGACAAAAAAATAAATAATTATAAGACTAAAAATAACGAAATTCAAATAATTGAAATTCAAGAAGATATAAATGATTTAAGAAAAAACATTTCCACAACACCTAGAGCATATGTTGGAGATAAACTTTCAAAAATTTGGGCAAAAATTTCCAAACAAGGACCAAAATTGATAAAAGACTTAATTATTGAAGGTGTAAAAGAAGTTATGAAAATAACTATTAAAGATTTTTTTGAAGGAAGACTTTTAAATTGAAAACATCATTAAACCTATGATTAACAAAACAGTAAAAAACGTAACAGAAGCTTGTGCTGATATTCAAGACGGCGCTACTATTATGCTCGGAGGTTTCGGTTTATGCGGAATTCCTGAAAATTCTATCGCCGAACTCGTAAAAAAAGGAGTTAAAAACCTTACTTGTATTTCTAATAATGCTGGTGTAGATGATTTCGGGTTGGGTTTATTGTTGCAAAAAAAGCAAATTAAGAAAATGATTTCTTCATACGTTGGCGAAAATGCTGAATTTGAGCGTCAATTACTTTCTGGAGAATTAGAAGTTGAGTTGATTCCTCAAGGAACTTTAGCAACTCGTTGTATGGCTGCAGGTTACGGAATGCCCGCAATTTTTACTCCAGCTGGTGTAGGAACAGAAGTTGCCGAAGGAAAAGAAGTGAGGAATTTCAATGGAAAAGATTATTTGTTAGAATATGCTTTTGACGCAGATTTCGCGATTGTAAAAGCTTGGAAAGGCGATACTGCAGGAAATCTCATTTATCGTTCTACCGCTAGAAATTTTAATCCAATGATGGCGATGGCTGGAAAAATTACCATTGCCGAAGTAGAAGAATTGGTAGAAGCTGGAGAACTAGACCCAGACCAAATTCACACTCCAGGAATTTATGTTCATAGAATTTTCCAAGGCGAAAATTATGAAAAGCGTATTGAACAGAGAACTGTTCGTTCTAAAATTTGAAAATTTGAAAATGAGTTAATTTGAAAATTTTAATTATGAGAAACGATAAACAAAATATAATTGTTGAAAAATCTTTTGATTTTGCATTAGATATTATTGAGTTTTCTGAAATGATAACAGAAAAGAAAAAATTTTCATTAGCTGACCAAATTTTCAGAGCTGGGACTTCTATTGGTGCAAATATAAGAGAAGCGCAAAACGCAGAGAGCAAAAATGATTTTATCCACAAAATGAAAATTGCAGCAAAAGAAGCAGATGAAACTGAATATTGGCTTCAATTGTGTGAAAAATCAATTTATTTACCAACCCCAAATGAAAAACTTTATCAAGATTTAAAATCATTAATTTATATTTTGTCAAAAATAATTTCCACAAGTAAAGGAGCGTAATTAATCATTTTCAAATTTTAAAATGTTCAAATTTTCAAATTATTTATCATGGCTTTAACAAAAGAACAAATTGCAATGAGAATTGCAAGAGAAATAAAAAACAACACGTATGTAAATTTAGGTATTGGTATTCCTACATTGGTAGCGAATTACATTCCAGAAGGTTTTAATGTAGTGCTACAATCTGAAAACGGAATTCTAGGAATGGGACCTTTTCCCTATGAAGGTGAAGAAGATGCAGACCTTATTAATGCAGGAAAACAAACAGTTACTTTATTAAAAGGAGCATCTATTTTTGATGGCGCAACAAGTTTTGGGATGATTAGAGCTCAAAAAGTAGATTTAACGATTCTTGGCGCAATGGAAGTTTCTGAAAATGGAGACATTGCCAATTGGAAAATCCCAGGAAAAATGGTAAAAGGAATGGGTGGTGCAATGGATTTAGTTGCTTCGGCGAAAAATATCATCGTAGCGATGCAACAAGTGAACAAGCATGGCGAAAGCAAACTTTTACCACAATGTACTTTGCCATTAACTGGAGTGAAATGTATTAAAAAAATTGTTACAGAATTAGGTGTTTACGAAGTAAAAGATGGCGCATTTCATTGCTTAGAAAGAGCTCCTGGAGTTTCTGTAGAAGATATTAAAAAAGCAACTGTTGGGAAATTAATTATAGACGAAAATGTGCCTGAAATGGTTTTCTAAAAATAACCAAAAATTAAAGGAACTTCAATTGAAGTTCCTTTTTTTATTCTAAAATATCTGAGTAATCATCCTTTTTCAATACATGCGAAGCAAGGGAACAAAGTGGTTTCACTTTTAGGTTTTTATGCCTTGCATATTCTACAGCAGTTTTCACCAATTCTTTGGCAATTCCCTTACCAGAATGTTTTTCATCTACTTCAGTATGAGTAATTTTCATCACTCCATTTACAATATTAAAATCGATATGCCCGATTTTATGCCCTTCTTCAGAGACTTCGAATCCTTTGACTAATTTACTAAATTCCATTTGTGTTTTTTTGATAAATATAGAAAATTATTTTTTCCGTACCAATTCTTTTCTCACGCGGCTCAAACTTTCTGGGGTAATTCCTAAATAAGACGCCACCATCCATTGTGGAACTCTTTCAAAAATATTAGGATAAGTTTTCAAAAAATCTACATATCTTTCTTCTGCAGTGGCTCCCAATAATTGGGTAATCCTTCTCTGCAGACTGCTTACATGTTTGTGCAAAAGAACATTCTGTTTCGCAATAACTGAAGGTTGATTTTCCGCTAAAAAATCAAAATATTCTGGCGAAAGCACCAAAACTTCTGAAGGTTCTACCGCATCTATGTAATAATCTGAAGGTTGATTAAGATAAAGACTACTTCGGTCTACTAAAATCCAGTTTTCTGGAGCAAAATGCAAGATATGTTCTTTACCATTTTTATCAATACTGTACATTCTTAGTAAACCTTTATTCACAAAAAATGTATCATTACATACTTCGCCGGGTTGTAAGAAAAACTCGCCTTTTTGCACATTTTTAACTTTGATTTTCTCACTACAAAACTGTACGATTTCTATAGGAGCATCAAGTAATCTAGAAATTTGAAATTGAAAATTTTCCAATTGTTTTGTTTTTATAATGCTAAGATAAGACTTAAATCAATATTATCATGTGAAGCATGATGAATAACTTGACTGTTTTCTATGACTACAATTTGTGGACTCTGATGAACCACCGAAAATTTTTGGGCAATTTCATTAGAAATATCGCGATGATTTAATAAATCTAAATAATAAAATTTTGGCAAGTCAACAGATTCTGACTCTATTTGTCTTTCAAAATTTCTAAGAACGGTTTTGCTAATCATGCATCTGGTAGAATGTTTGAAAATCACTACTTTTCCTAGTTTTGAGGCTTCTATTGCGGCTTCTAAATCTTCTGAAGACTGTATTTCATTCCAAAAATCTTTCAGAGAAGAGCCATTAGAATTTCCGCCAAATAAATTGTTTAAAATACTCATACATTAAATTGTTTTAAATGATGATGAAGATGTTTATACTCTAAAAATCCCCAGTCAAATTTCGTCATTTTCCCGAATAATTGGTGAGTTTGGGGTAAATTATTTTGAGATGCATTCCAAACATATTCATCTAAAGTTGCCAATAAATATTTTTTACTTTCTAAAAAATCACAGGTTTCGTTTACTATCACTTCTTTGAAAGTAGGCATATTATGTGGAATTCCGTTATTGAAAATTCTGAGTTCGTACTTGGTTACTACACCAATCACTTTGATTAAAAAATGAGGATTTCTTAGTTGTAAATTTTTATTGGGAACTTCTAGAATTTTAGCACAATGCACCATCATTTGTGAGACATTCATACTTCCCCATTTTCTAGGAGAATTCTCATGTAGAAGATGTATTCTATTGATGATTTCGTTTACGTCTGAAAGATTGTGTAAAGATTTTCTCACTTTTTTTAACGCAAAACAATAAAAAAGAGCGTTATAAAACGCTCTACAATTTCTTTATTTTCTTACAACATTTTCAGGTTGTTGACTTCTAAATCTGTAAGAATTCGCCAGTAGCCTCGTTTTACATTTTTCTTGGTAAGTCCCGCAAACATTACTCTGTCTAGCGCTTCTACTTCGTAGCCCATTTTCTGGAAAATTCTACGAACTACTCTATTCCAACCAATGTGGATTTCTATTCCCACCTCATTTTTAGGTTTTCCATCGATGTAAGAAATCGCATCTACTTCTGCTACACCTTCTTCTAATCTAATTCCGTCTGCAATAGCTTGCATATCCTCTTTAGAGATTTTTCTATCAAGCGTTACGTGATAGATTTTTTTCATGTTAAATGATGGATGCGTCAATTTTTTAGTCATGTGTCCATCATTCGTCAATAGAATAACTCCAGTAGTACTTCTGTCTAATCTGCCAACTGGAAATAAACGATAAGGCGAAGCATTTGCCACCAAATCCATTACGGTTTTGCGCATTTTTTCGTCCTTAGTTGTAGAAATGTAACCTTTTGGTTTGTTTAGCAAAACATACACTGGTTTTTCTGGTGTAATTCCTTGTCCGTCAAAAACTACTCTATCTGTTTTCTGCACTTGGTAACCTAATTCTGTGATTACTTTACCATTTACTTCTACCAAACCTTGAGCAATCAATTCATCTGCTTCTCTTCTACTACAAATTCCAGAATTGGCAATGTATTTATTTAAACGAATGGTTTCTTTGTTCTCAGACTTTGCTAATTTTTCTAGACGTCTTTTTTGAACGAAAGATTTTGCTTTGTCTTCGTCTTTTTCGAATTTTTTGAAAGGCTTTTTGCTTAACTTCAGATCACCTTTTACATATTTCTCTCTAGAATCAAAAGTTTTCTCGCCACCTCTTTTCGGGGTGTCAGTTCCTCTGGTTCTCTTTGGTTTATCAAATGAAGGTTTTGAGCTTTTAGGTGAGGAAGGTCTCCTCTCAGAATTTCTATTGTTACTTTTCCCTGAATTTCTTTCTCTGCTCATAAATAATAAATTTTTGCAAAGGTACAAAAATAAGTTTTAACATTTTTGCCTTAAATCTATATGATTTTTTCACTAAAAAAATATTTCTATCAAACTAATACTTAATTTTGAAATCTTAAAAAAAATGAATGAATTCTAAAAATAATGTAATTATTACACCAGTCAAAAACAATGTATCACGATACAAAATTTCCAATAAAAATGGCGTAGAAGCAAACATCACTAATTATGGCGCAACACTACTTTCGCTCTATGTTCCTACCAAAAATGGTAAAATAGACGTGGTTTTAGGGTTCCATTCGATTGATGAATATATAAAAGCATTCGAAATTGGTGCTTCTCCATATTTTAATGCAGTGGTAGGAAGATTTGCAGGAAGAATTAAAAACGCTCAATTTCAACTGAACGGAAAAACCATTCAATTAGACCAAAATCACGGGAAACATCATTTACACGGCGGAAAACACCAATTAAGTAACATCGCTTGGAATTTTGAAAACTACAACGAAGAAACCAATACACTTACCTTCTCTTATGTAAGTAAAGCCAATGAATTTTATCCTGGAGATGTTACCATAGAAGTAGCTTATACTTTAACAGACGAAAACGAATTAAATATCAATTATAAAGCAACTACTACAGAAGACACGCTTCTAAACCTTACCAATCACGCTTATTTTAACCTTGATGGAATTTCTGGAAATACTCTTGACCAAAAATTACAAATCAATGCTGAAAAATTCTTAGAATTAGACGATGAAAACATTCCTACAGGAAATTTCATTGCTATGGAAAACCACGCTTTTGATTTTAGAAATTCTAAAAATGTAGTGGCTGGAATAGACAATTGTTTTGTTTTAAAGAACAATACAGAACCTGCAGCTATTTTAGAAAGTGCGAAAAATAGCTTAATCATGAAAGTTTACACAGACCAACCTGCGGTACAGATTTACGTAGGCGGAAAAACTTCTGATGAACTTCAAAATAAAGAATCGGTAAAATATCACACAGAAAGCGGAATTTGTTTTGAAACTCAAGTCTTTCCAGATGCTCCTAATCACGAAGATTTCCCGAATGCTATTTTAAGAAAAGGCGAAACATATAAACAGAACACTACTTTCCAATTTATAATTTCTTAAATCTAATTGGGAAATTCAGGCATTTAATAAAGATTAAAACCTTTCAAAAATGCCATTGATTAGCATAAAAATTACGCCAATAAAAACCCAAATTCTAAAGAAATTAATTACCCAAAATAATTTAGATTTTTGATATGTAAGAATAGGAAAACTCATCATTACGAAAAAAAGAATACTTAATGAAAAGTAACCTAACATATAATTGGTTTTCGGGATGAAGAAAAGCAACAGTATAGACACCAAAACATTTGCAAAAATCACAAACCCGATGACTATATAACTTACTTTTTTACCGAAAACATTAGCAATTGTATTATAGCCAAAAACTCTATCTACATTTCTGGTCAATACATCTTTAATCAAGTCAATGGTCAACATAATTAAAAATAAAAACGCTGCCATTAAAAATAATTTGTATGAGAAATGCTTGTAATACACCAATAATCCAAAAAATGGATATAATGTTAAACTCACAAAAGTAAGATTATTAATAATAAGCATTTTGCTCAATTTATGACTGTAAAACCAAATGATAAATTGATAAATCAAGAAAAAAATAAAAATCCTCCAAGAAAGAACCGCAGAAATACCTAATGAAAAAATATTGAGAATAACATAGCTGTACAGAAAATATTTTTCCTTTAAAAAACTTTGTAATCTGCTTCTAAAAGGCTTTTCTACTTCATCTTTTTCTTTGTCATAAAAGCGGTTGATAATTCCGCCAGCTGCAATACTCAGCATTGCGCAGAGAATAATTCCGTGAACTTTATAATCGAAAACAAATTTTCTGAGACTTTCTTCTTGGTTAAAAAGAAAAAAGGTAGAAACATACAGCGTAAATGTGAACAATGCCAATACAAAAATCCTCGCTCCTAAAAGCAAACTCACCAATTGAGATAAACGATGAAGAATGGGATTGTTACTCATTTTACTGTAAAGTCGTGAAGTCGTTAATTTGTAAGTCGTAGAATTATAGTCTATAAAGATTTTTTTAAACGACTTTACAAATCATCAACTTTACAAAAACTAAAATCTATAAATCACTTCTTTATTGAAGCCTTTTAGCATTTTGTCTGCTTTTTCGTAATCTTTGGCAAAACCAAGAATATAACCGCCGCCTCCACTTCCGCAGAGTTTCAAGTAATAAGCATTGGTATCAAGACCTTTTTTCCAAGCGTTGTAAAGATTGGTAGGAATCATCGGTTTGAAATGAACATAAGCCCACTTAGAAAGGTCTTTCAAGTGTTTGAAAAACGGCGTCATTTCTTTGTTCAGGAAAGTATCAATACAAGCATTATTGTACTTAATGAATTCTTCTTTCAACGTTTTTCTGAAACCTTCATTTTTCAATTTTTCGAAGAAAATTTGAACCATCGGTCCAGTTTCGCCTACAGAACCAGAATCTATTAAGAAAATTGCACCTTTTCCAGCTTCTTCTTTAGGAATAGAAACCTTGTCTACACTTTCTTTGTTTTCAATTAAAATCGGTAGGTTCATGTAGCAAATCAATGGGTCAATTCCAGAAGATTTACCATGAAAATAAGACTCTAATTCTCCGAAAACTTTTTTCAAATCTTTTAATTGATTTTTAGAAATTTCTTCCGGATTGTATTTAATGAAAGAATATTTTTCGAAAATTGCAGCCACCAAAGCTCCAGAACTTCCTACGCCATAACCTTGCGGAATATTAGAATCAAAAAATAATCCTTTTTCTATATCTTTTTTGAAGGCTTCTACATTAATTTTAAAAGCTTCAGGAAGATTTAATTCAGATAAATATTGAGCGTATTTAGATAGAGATTCGTTTGATTTTTTCTCGAAATCAGATTGATTTTCAGAAAATTTAAGCGTGCCTTTGTAGAAACTGTACGGTAAGGTTAATCCTTGAGAATCTTCTATGATTCCGTACTCTCCGAAAAGCAATATTTTAGCGTAAAATAACGGGTTCGTCATTAATCTATTCTATGTTTGGTAATGCAAAGATAATAAAAAATCTTTTTCTATGTAAAGATACTGATTATCAATAAAATCTATAACAAATTTTCTATGATAATTGTCTCTATTGCTTTTGATTGATTCAATGTCATAAAATGAGTACCTCCTTTAATTAAATAATCATATTTTACAAAAATATGTGGTAAAATTAAATCACAATCTCCTTGAATATGAATAATGTTTTCGGAATAATTTTCATTTTTCCAGTTCATAATTTGGTGTAAAGCCCATTTCAAAAATATATTATCAGTATTTCTTACAATATCTTCTAGCAAAGACTTTTCAGCATTAGTTTTAGCTCCAAAAACTAAATAAGTTAAAGAATTAACTCTTTTCAAAATTGAATTTGGAAGTATTTTAAGAAGATTTAATTTACCTATTAATCTATAGTAGAATGGAATTTCGGATTTAGTTTTGGCAGAAGATAAAAGAAAGATTTTTTTGAATTTTTTAATTTTTGAAATTTCAACAGACAGAATTCCTCCAAAAGAAAGACCGATTAGAATTGCATTTTCATCTTTTATATTCTCAGAAATTCTTAGAGCGTAGTTTTGCAAAGTTTCATTTTCTAGTGGCAAAATCCAATCAATATGAACAACTTCAAAACCCTCAAAAGAAAAATTCTGAAACATTCTTTTGTCAGCTCCAAGTCCGCTGATTATGTAAATTGTATTTATCAAAGTTTACAACTGATTTTGCTCATCCGCTTCTTCCATTAATTTTAGATACGTTATATATCTGCTTTCCAAAATTTCGCCAGTTTCTAATGCTTCTAAAACAGCACATTTTGGTTCATTGATGTGTTTGCAATTATGAAATTTACACTCTCTTCCTTTTTCAAAAATTTCAGGAAAATAATGTTGAATTTCTTCTTTTTCCACGTCTATCATTGCAAATTCTCGAACTCCAGGTGTGTCTATTACAGCACCTCCAAAATGCCAAAAATGCATTTGAGCAAAAGTAGTGGTATGCTTTCCTTTATTATGCGTTTCAGAAATTTCGTTGGTTTTCAATTTCAAATCAGGTTGAAGTGCATTTGCCAAAGTAGATTTTCCTGCACCAGAATGACCGAAAAACACACATGTTTTATCTTTTAAAATTTCTTGAAGTTTTTCTAAATTGAGTTTTTCAGCAGAAGAAACTTGCAACGTTTGATAACCTAAATTTTCATACATGGTTTGCAATTCTTCAACCAATTCTACTTCTTCGAAATTCAACAAATCAATTTTGTTAAAAAGAATGAGAACGGGAATATTATACGCTTCGCAACAAGCCAAAAATCGATCTAAAAATCCTAAAGACGTTTCTGGAGATTGCAAGGTAAAAATAATACAAGCTAAATCTAAATTGCTCGCAATAATGTGAGCTTCTTTAGATAAATTCACAGATTTTCTGATGAGATAATTTTTGCGAGGTTCTATTTTTGTAATCCATGCAATATCATCTTGCTCCAATTGAAATTCTACAAAATCGCCAACAGCCAAAGGATTGGTGAGTCTGGTTTTGATCAGTTTAAATTTCCCACGAATTCTCGCCTCGAAAACTTGCCTAGTTTCCAAATCTAAAACTTGATACCAACTTCCTGTAGATTTTGTGATGAGTCCTTTCAAAACTAATTTCTTTTTGTGCAATTTACGAAATCTTCTTACAATAAAAAAACACGCTTTTCAGCGTGTTCAATAAATTTTAATCTCCAAAAATCCTATACCAATTATTATCAATTTTCCAGTTTCTTTCTGGGTCATTTTTTATTTTTTCATTATAATATTTTATATTTTGGTCATCTTCAGTATAAATTAAGTATGTAGAAGGTGAATCAAAGAAATTTCTAAAAACCCAAAATTTTACAGTGTATTTTTGATTGGTTTTATTTTTAGAAATCCATATATCATTTCCTCCGTTAGAAACAACTGGAAACTCAAAAGGAAGTTCACAAACTACATTATTCCAACTAACATTAGATTTTAAAATTCCCTTTTTTACATCAGAAACAATATCTTTACGTTTCTCTTTTAAAATAATCCAATCTAGTTTTTCTATAAATAAATTTGGAATACCATAAAATTTATAAAAAGAGAAAAATGTGATTAATGAAACTGAAATAAAAATTACAATTCTTTGTCTTGAAATATTCTTTCGCTCTTTAAAAATTTTAATCATTTGAATTAAAACAATTACAAGTAAGACTAAAACATTTAATAACCAAACAAGTGGAAGAATAAAATATGGCATGTAATAATAGTTTATTAAGATTAGAAAAATCCAAACTATAATTAGAATTTTTAATTTTTTATGCTTCATTTTAGAAGTTTTTGGAATAAATGTTTTTGGAAATTTACGAAATCTTCTCACAATAAAAAAACACGCTTTTCAGCGTGTTTTCTTGTTATTTATCAATCATGATATTATTTTGAACTTCAATGGATTCTTCGTGAATCGCTTTGAAAACTTTTTCAATAAAATCTTTGCCCATTCCAGATTCTTCGGCTCTTGCAGAGGCATATTCTGCAATCACTTTCCATCGGTCTGGCTGGAAAATAGCGATGTTATTCTCTTTCTTCAATGCTCCAATTTTTTCAGAAATTTTCATTCTGTTTGATAATAATTCTATTAATTGGAAGTCGATATCAGAAATTAAAGCTCTGTGTTTGCCCATTTCTTCATCAAATCCAGAAATATCTGAATTTCTGATTTGTAGATTTCCTAACATTTCTGCCAAAACTTCTGGCGTAATTTGCTGAGATGCATCACTCCAAGCTGCATCTGGATTGCAGTGAGATTCTATCATCGCTCCTTCGTAACCTACGTTAAATGCTTCCTGAGTAACATCTGAAAGCAAATCTCTTCTACCACAAATGTGAGAAGGGTCTACAAACATTGGTATATTCGGAAATTGATGTTTAAAATCTAATGCAATTTGCCAATTGGGTAAATTTCTATATTTTGTTTTTTGATAAGATGAAAATCCTCTGTGAATAACGCCTAAGTTTTTCACATCTTGACCTAAAAGTCTTTCTAAAGCACCAATCCAAAGTGCTAAATCTGGATTTACCGGATTCTTCACCAAAACAGGTTTATTGGTTCCTTTTAATGCAACAGCAATTTCTTGAACGGTAAAAGGATTTACCGTAGAACGTGCTCCAATCCAAAGAATATCCACATCTGCTTCTAGCGCTGCATAAACGTGATGCGCATTGGCAACTTCAGTTGCTGTTTTAAAACCAAACTCGTCTTTTACTTTTTTAAGCCAATTAAGACCGATAACTCCTACTCCTTCGAAACCATTTGGTTTGGTTCTTGGCTTCCAAATTCCTGCTCTAAAAACGGGAACTTCTGCGCCACTTTCTTTCAATCTTTGTGCAGTTTCCATCATTTGTGCTTCTGATTCCGCACTACAAGGTCCTGCTATAATTAATGGCTTCGAGAACTCATTAATCCAATCGTTTTGTAAATCTTTTAAATTCATACTTCGTGATTCTTACAACTTTTATAAAATACAGAACACGCAAAAAGCGTGTTCAATTATGTTCTTTTTTGAAATATTTTTCAAATATAGAAAATTACGACTATTTGTTTTTATTTTTTTTCAATATTTTCTTGATTCAGAGCCTTTTCGATGTATTTTTCTTTCAGAACATCATAAAAAGCTCTCTTGGTTACAAAATTACAAACCAAAGAAGCGAGAACTGCTCCTAACAGTAGAAAAAAGATGATACTATGTCTGTCTGTCATTTCAAATATAATAATTGCAGAGGTAAATGGCGCTCTGGTAACTCCTGTAAGAAAAGCAGTCATCCCAATTAAAATCAATAAATTAGCATTATCTCCTGTTAATTGTAGCAATTGAGCAATTAACGCTCCAAAACTTGCTCCAGAACTTAATGAAGGGGCAAAAACACCTCCTGCTCCACCAAAACTGAAAGTAGCAATTAAACCATTCATTCTCAAAAACGGCAAATACCATTGTACCGATTTATCTGAGGTAAAAAGCAGTCTTTCCATTAATTCTTTACCAGAACCCATGACTTCGGTTCCGAAAAAATAGATGAAACTCGCAACAAAAAATCCACAGAAAAAAACGATAAAAACTTGTTGATAATTTTTCTTAAATCTCTCAAAAAAACTCATCACTGCAATGATGATGCTACACATTTTACTTCCAAAATATCCAGCAACAATAGCCGTAATAAAAATTCCTACAAAAACCAGCCATCCAGAGTAATTGGTTTTAGGATAACCTAGATACAAGTAACTACCACCAAAACCTTGCGCAGTGAGACCAGCGATGATAACTGCTACAAAAAGTGGAGATTTAATATACTTAATATGAGTTTTGGCTAACTCTTCAATCGCAAAAATAATTCCGCCAAGTGGTGTGTTAAAAGCTGCAGCTAAACCAGAAGCGGCTCCTGCAATCATTACATTTTTCTCGGAAATTGGAACCCACCATTTTGGCAATCTTTTATGAATTTCCACAAAAATAGAACCCGCAATTTGTATGGTTGGCCCTTCTCTTCCTGCAATTCCTCCACCAAAAACTTTTACGGCACTTGCTAAAATTTTGATAATGATTATTCTTAAACTCAAAAATCTTTTAACAAGATGATGTGTATTTGGTTTTGACAATTCTACTGAAGCCATGACTTGCGGAATTCCGCTTCCTGCTGAATATTTGGCAAAAGTTCTTACCAAAAACCAAGAAATGAAAAAACTCAAAGGCGTGATAATGAAAATATATAATTTATTCTGATGAAAAATTTCGTGAGACCATTTTTCTGAAAAAGTGAATATTTTACTGTACAAAAATGCTACAAAACCAGTAATAAAAGAAGCCAATAAAAAGGGTAAAAACTGTAGAAACTGCTTTTTGAGAGTAGAATTGGCATAAGTGGTTCTTTGGTATACGTTTTTAAAATAAGAAAGTAGATTTCTTACAATAAAATTTTTCCGAATGGGAACCAGCAATCTTTTGTAATGAAAATTCATTGAATATTTTTTTACATGATTTGAAGCTTTAAAATTTATTTATAAACTTCTACATTTGATTTATTAAGTCTTTTCTCAATCCATTTTTTCAGTTTTATTTGTTCTTCATCAGTAAGATTTTCTGATGCTTGATAAATAAGTACAGGTTTTTCAACCAATGAATCACCTTGTGCAAAACTGAGTTCAGAAATATTTATCGCATTAATATTTGGAAACAAAACTTGAGCTTCTTTAAGCAACTGCATATTATCTTCTAAAGATGAAGTTTGACTTTTTAAAGCCAATAATTCTTTATCTCTTTCAGAATTTTTATTGATTTCATTAAGAATATCGTCTTTTAAAACTTCTAAATTTTGATAATTATTCGCTTTAATAATAAGTTCGGTATTATTTAGACCAATTTCTGAAAGACTTTGGTTCATTTTTTTTATTTCATCTTGAGTAAAATTTCTCTTTAGGAAAGCTAATTCTATTTTCCGAGGATTGCTTAGAAAATTTATTTTTTTATAAACTAAAGTATTTCCTTTTTCTATAAATTCTTTTTCAATAAACTGGTCTGCTTTAATCCTAAATTCCTGTTCTCTATATAATGAATAGGCAAAATAAATACTTGGCAAAAGAACAAGTAAAGAAAGTAGAGTTATCAAATTTTGCACTCTTTTTCTCTCCTTTAAATCTACAAATTTAACCGATGGATATTTAAGAAATTTAACAATTAAAAATGTAGAAATCCCTATAAAAACACAATTAATTGTATAAAGAAATAATGCTCCAAAAAAGAACTTAAAATTACCTATTGCCAAACCAAAACCTGCTGTACATAATGGTGGCATAAGAGCTGTAGCAATGGCAACCCCAGGAATAGGATTTCCTTTTTCCACTCTAGTTATTGCAATAACACCTGCTAAACCGCCAAAAAATGCAATAAGCACATCATAAATATTGGGAGATGTTCTGGCTAATAATTCTGATTGAGCTTCTTTGAAAGGACTAATATAAAAATAGATGGTAGAAACTAATAAACTCGCAATGGTAGCAATAAGTAAGTTTTTTAAAGATTTTTTCAGTAATTCAAAATCAAAAACACCAAGTGCAAAACCAGCGCCTACAATAGGCCCCATCAAAGGAGAAATAAGCATGGCTCCAATCACCACTGCTGTAGAATTTACATTAAGACCTACAGATGCTACAAGAATCGCAGCCATTAGAATCCATAAATTAGAACCAGAAAAAGAAATATTATCTTTAACGTTTTCTAAAACTTTTTGTTTGTTTTCTTCTCCTTTATGTAAATCTAATAGTCTAATCATGAAATGGAATTTTTAACTTAAATCTAGCTTCATCAATTCATCTAAATCTTTTAAAACGGGATTAATTTCTACAAATTTTTGGAAAATATCTCTTTTTGTTTCTTGTTTTTTGATGAGTTTTTTGTCTTCTCGGTAAGAAACTTCTATTTTATAGTTATTGACTTTTCTCTTGAAATGATTAAAAAATTGCGCTTGAATTTTTTCAAACTCAGTTTTTACCAAATCTGAAGGATATAAAATCTCTACTACATTTTCTTCCTTTTTATGAAGTTTTGCTGTATTTACGGCAAAATATGTGACTTGGTCTTTTATAAATAAATCATTTAGAAAAATTTGCCATTCTGTTTGCAAATCTTTCTCAGTGAAATGATGATCTGGTAAATCTTCTTCTTTTTTCTGAGGAATGACAATTACTTCTTCTTCCTCTTTTTTATTGAGCGTAGCAAGAATGCTAAATTCTGAGACAATGGTTTTCTTAACAATTGGTTCAGTAATTTTTTGAACTGCTTTTGGAACAGATTCTTCTATTTTTTGTTTTGACGGTAAAGTTTCTTGTGGCTTTTCTGAAGCTACCTTTGGCTTTTCGCTTTCCTTTTTACGAAATAGTGGCGCTAGAATTAAGAACTTTTTTTTTTATCATCACTTTTTGCAGCAGTAAGACTGGTCAACTGCATCAAAGCGATTTCTACCGTTAATCTAGGATTTTTAGAATTTTTGTAATTAATATCTGCATGATTACAGATTTCTATAGCATCTATGAGTTGCTGAGCACTCCAATTTTTGCTCTGTTCAGAAAACTTCTGTTTCGTGTTCTCACCTACTTCTATTAAAGCAAGTGTAGAAGCATTTTGTGCCATCATTAAATCACGGAAATGACTTCCCAATCCACCAATAAATAAATGTGGATCAAAACCTTTTTTAACAATATCATTAAAAGCAGTAAGAATTCCCGGAATGTTATTTTCTTTTGCTAAATCTACAATTTTCAAATATTGATCGTAATCTAGAATATTGAGAACTTCAGCTGCTTTAGCAAGTGTAATATTTTTTTGAGTAAAAGTGGTAAGTCTATCAAAGATAGAAAGTGCATCTCTCAGTGCTCCATCTGCTTTTTGAGCAATTAAGAACAATGCATCATCTTCATAATTTACGCCTTCTTTTTCAGCAATTTTTCTAAGATGTTCCTGTATGTCTTCGATGGTGATTCTTTTGAAATCATAAATCTGACATCTTGATAAAATGGTAGGAATAATCTTATGTTTTTCTGTAGTTGCTAAAATAAAAATAGCATGAGCTGGTGGTTCTTCTAATGTTTTAAGAAAAGCATTAAATGCCGCTGTAGAAAGCATGTGAACCTCGTCTATAATATAAATTTTATATTTCCCAACTTGTGGAGCAAAACGAACTTGGTCTGTTAAATCTCTAATATCATCAACTGAGTTATTAGAAGCAGCATCTAATTCAAAGATATTATACGCAAATCCGTCTTCTGAGGTAGAACCATCTTTTTCGTTGATTTTTCTAGCCAAAATTCTAGCACAAGTAGTCTTTCCTACACCTCTCGGTCCGCAGAAAAGCAACGCTTGAGCCAACTGACTGTTTTCTATGGCGTGTTCTAAGGTATCTGTAACGTGAGATTGCCCTACAACAGTGTCAAACTCTTGTGGACGATATTTTCTTGCGGATACGATAAAATTTTCCATTGGTCAAAAATAGGGAAATAAATGAAATTTTAAAAATTAAAATGACAAAGTTTTTCAAAAAAAACCGCCGTAAAAAATACGACGGTTAGATTTTTATTTACAACATTGAAAATGTTCGGTTTCACAATTTTTTCCTTGAGCGGAACATTCTTTCATACATTCTGTATTACAATTAGTCATAGAAACAGATTTCTTTTGAGAGGCAGAAATCATGGTTTCTATTTTATGTTGTCTGTCTTTTTCAATTTTTTCGGCAAACATAGAAGCTAATGTAGGTGCAATAACCAAAGAAACAATTGACATTAACTTAATTAAAATATTCATAGAAGGTCCAGAAGTATCTTTAAATGGATCACCTACTGTATCTCCAGTTACTGAAGCTTTGTGCATTTCAGAACCTTTGTAATATGTTTCACCATTTACATCTACTCCTTTTTCAAAAGATTTTTTCGCATTATCCCAAGCTCCTCCTGCGTTATTTTGAAACATTCCCAGTAAGACTCCACTTGCAGTAGCTCCTGCTAAAAACCCTCCTAAAACTTCAGGTCCCCAAATAAAACCAACTAATAATGGCGTAACAATAGCGATAGAACCTGGTAATAACATTTTTTTGATAGAAGCATCCGTAGAAATCGCTACGCATTTATCATATTCTGGTTGCCCAGTTCCTTCTAAAATTCCTGGAATTTCTCTGAACTGTCTTCTTACTTCTTCTACCATTGCCATAGCCGCTTTTCCTACTGCATTAATCGCTAATGATGAGAAAATAAACGGAATCATTGCTCCAATAAAAAGCCCTGATAAAACATCTGCTTTGTAAATATCGATGCCATCAATTCCTGCAATTCCTACAAATGCTGCAAATAGCGCTAAAGCTGTAAGTGCTGCTGAAGCAATAGCAAATCCTTTTCCTGTAGCTGCAGTAGTGTTTCCTACAGCATCTAAAATATCTGTTTTTTCTCTTACACTTTTTGGCAATTCACTCATTTCTGCAATTCCACCTGCATTGTCTGCAATTGGTCCGAAAGCATCAATCGCTAATTGCATAGCAGTAGTTGCCATCATTCCAGCAGCAGCAATAGCTACTCCATATAAACCTGCACAAAGATAAGAACCCCAAATTCCCGCAGAAAGTACAATCATTGGCAATAATGTAGATTCCATTCCTACAGAAAGTCCACCAATAATATTAGTTGCGTGTCCCGTAGAAGATTGTTTCACAATACTTGTTACAGGTCTTTTTCCCATTGCTGTGTAATATTCAGTAATGATAGACATCAATGTTCCTACTACTAAACCTACCATAATCGCTCCGAAAACACCCATTCTGGTAAACTCAAAACCTCTTAATGTCATATTCTCAGGAAGAATGAAATTCACCAAGAAATAAGAAGCAACCGCTGTTAGAATAATACTTCCCCAGTTCCCCATGTTTAATGCTTTTTGAACTTTAGCAGTGGTATCTTCTGTTTTATCTGAAATTTTAACAAAGAAAGTTCCTATAATTGAAAATACAATTCCAGTTCCTGCAATAAGCATTGGTAACAGAATTGGCGCAAAACCTCCATAATTATCTACTGATAAAGTTTCTCTACCCAAAACCATCGTTGCTAAAACAGTAGCGACATAAGAGCCAAATAAATCCGCTCCCATTCCTGCAACATCTCCCACATTATCTCCTACATTATCCGCAATCGTAGCTGGATTTCTAGGATCATCTTCAGGAATACCTGCTTCTACTTTTCCTACTAAATCTGCACCTACATCTGCTGCTTTGGTATAAATACCACCGCCAACTCTTGCAAATAAAGCAATAGATTCTGCTCCTAAAGAAAAACCAGTCAATATTTCGATGGCTCTTTCCATTTCGTGGGAATCTACATTGGCTTCTGGCGCGAAAATTTGTTTAATAATTAAGAATAAAGAACCTAAGCCTAAAACAGCAAGACCTGCAACTCCCATTCCCATTACAGAACCTCCAGTAAAAGAAACTTTAAGCGCTTGAGCTAATGAGGTTTTAGCAGCTTCTGCTGTTCTTACATTTGATTTAGTTGCGATTTTCATCCCTATATAACCTGCTGTAGCCGAAAAAACAGCTCCTACAGCAAATGCTATTCCTATACTCCAATGAGAATTAGCATTGCTAAATCCCATAATTCCCAATAATACACCTACCACAATTACAAAATAAGTAAGGATACGATATTCAGCTTTTAGAAAAGCCATCGCTCCATCTGCAATATGACCACTAATGGTTTTCATTCTGTCATTACCTGCTGGTTGCTTACTTACCCAAGAACTTTGAACGAAGGTGTAAAGTAAGGCTATGACACCAAAAAGAGGTACTAAATAAAATAGTAAATTCATAGAATATTAATTTTTGTTAACAATTGATGGGACTAATATAGTAAAAACAATAACACAAAAAACAAATTTAGATTTAAGATTTTTTAAGTTATGATTTATATCGCAAAGTACTGAAAATAAACAAAAAAATCTAGCGAATATTCGCTAGATTTTGTAATTTTACTCAAATTTCGGCTTTTACATAATTCCCCCGAATTTGTCAGAATAATCTTTTTGTGAAGCTACAATTACTTCTTTAGCATGTTCAGCTCCGTATATTTCTTCAATTCTACAAGTTGCTTCTTCGTAAGGAAGATTTTTGTAAGTTAAGAAGTAATGTTTTAGTCTGAAAACTTCAGCTTGTGGCAACTCAGAAATATCTCTGATATGACCATATACTTGATCTCCTACCATTACGGCTACGATTTTATCATCTGCTTCTCCTTTGTCAATCATTTTAAAACCGCCTACAGGAATCGCATCCATCAACAAACCTCCAGAATGAATATTGTGTGAACTTAACACTAAAATATCCAATGGATCGTGGTCTCCTTCTGAAACATCTACTGCTCCTTCTCTAATCGCTAATTTTTTAACTTCTTCGTGGCAATACGTTCTAGGAATAAAACCGTACAATGCTGGAATAATATTCGAAAATTTCTGTGGTCTGTCTACTTTTAAATATCCACTTTTTTTGTCTACTTCATACTTAATTGTATCTGCTGGAACTATTTCTATGAAAGTAGTTACCACATTTGGAGCATCATCTCCTGCAGAAACTCCATGCCATGGATGTGCTTTAAAATTTGGAATCATAATTATACTTGTTTCTAATTTTTACAAAGTTAAGATAATAAAATGGCATCTTTTCTTAAATCTTCTATAGTGTTTGCTATAAAATCTTCGCCATTTACATAATTCATTAAAAATATGGTTTTGAAATCTTGTAAACTTGCAGTATTACTAAGACTTTCGTAAGTTTTTCTCATCAACTGAATTACATTATTCTTAGATGCTACAACATTCTCCCAAGAATTTCTAGAAATATACAATTGCTGAGAACTGTTATACACAAATTCTTCTGTAATATTCTTTTCTAAAAGATAAATAAACTCATGAATTGCTAAGTCTTTATCAAACTTATTCACCAAATTCGATGGTTTTATTCTTTCTAAAAAAAGTGTCATTCTTTCGTAGGCTTGCATTTTTAAATCCCCATTTGCTTTTATTGCTAAAAGCTTCAACTCTTTGTTTTTCAGATTAATATAAGTAAAAACAAATTGTCTCAATAAAAAAATTATTGGGAGCGCAATGATTAATGCAAAAGCATAAGGAAGCATGTTTTCAAAATTCATTTTACGAAAAATTGAGGGTGCAAAGATAGGAATAATTATTGTCTAATAAAATACGATTTAAGTAACTGAATCTTAGAGTTTTCTACGAAGGCGTAATTTTCTTCTGTCGCGCCAAAACGCCTATAAAATTCTGCAATTTCAGAAATATTACTTCCATGAAAGTTAAAATCCTTTTTCTCAATGTTTTTTCTGAAAATTTGATCAAGAATAATAGACGATAGATTATACTTAGAAAACTTCTTATCATTAATAAAATTAACCAAAAAATCTTCATTTTCAGATTCTATTAGATAAGCTTGTGAAGCCAATTCCCCATCAAAATACAATTCATATACTTTTAAAAGATTTTGGCTCAAAAAGTTCTTCATATTTTCAAAAGCTTGTTTTTTCAATGAAGAATTTGTAAAACCAATCACATTCTCTATAAAAAATGATTCAGAATGATTCAGATTTTCGATTTCCGTAAATTTTATTTTATCCTGCAAAGCATCTGTAATCCTAACGTTTCTTCTTCTGTGAATAGAATATTTCTTTTTGACACTTTCGTAATCTTCAGAAAACAATTTATAGTTTTTTCTAGACTTCAAATGTGTGTTAAAACTATTTTTTGCATTAAAAGCATAGTAAAACACTTTATAATTTTGTTGAAAAAATGCTAAAAAAGATTCATTTAATTCAGAGTTATCTTTTTCTGAAAAAATGCCTAATTGTTGAGTTTGCATCGGCATTACCACAAAGCTAAATCCCCATTTTTTCGCTAAAGGAATGGGCATTACTGCTTCGTAATCATCATCAACAAGAATTTCCCAATTTTGATGAAGCAAAAGGTCTAAATATTTTTTTTCGGCAAAGAAAATGTATTGTTCAGACTGCTCTAAACAATTTTGATATTTCTGCCAATCTACTTCTTCATATTTCAGTCGCTTTATCATAATAAACCTGCTTCTGCGAAACTGTAAAATGAATTTTCGCCAATGATGATATGGTCAAGCAATTTAATATCTAAAATTTCGCCAGCATTTTGAATATTTTTAGTCATTCTTATATCTGCTTCGCTTGGTTTTAGAACACCAGTTGGATGATTATGCGCCACTATAATATTCGTTGAAAAATTTTCTAAAGCTTCTTTAAAGAGCACTCTAACATCTACATGAGTTGCAGAAATTCCGCCTTTTGAAATTTGAGTTTTTTTAATCAGTTGATTTTTCTGGTTCAAGAAAATTACCCAAAACTCTTCAGTTCTGAGGTCGGAAAGATGTGGCAAAAGTATTTTATAAGCCTGTTCCGAACTTTTGATTATCAATTTTTCTGGAATTTCTTGCGATGCTTTTCTTCTGCCAATTTCCAGCGCTGTAGCAATAGAAATGGCTTTTGCTTCACCAATTCCTTTGAATTTCATCAAATCTTTTATGGAAAGTAAACTCAGATTCTGCCAATTATTATCTACACTTTTCAAAATTTTCTGAGCGAGTTCTACCGCAGATTCTTCTGTGTTCCCACTTCCTAAAATAATCGCCAGTAATTCTGAATCTGAAAGCGCAGATTTACCCTTCAAAAGAAATTTTTCTCTTGGTCTGTCATCTTCAGAAAGGAATTTTATCAACATTTTTTTAGCTTTAGATAAACTTGACTCTTTTTACTTTTTACTTGGCTCTTTTATAAAATCAGTCCGTCTTTCATGACTAATTTTCTATCGGTACTTTCTGCCAGTTCTTTATTGTGTGTTACAATCACAAAAGTCTGATTATATCTGTCTCTTAAATCAAAAAAAAGTTGATGTAGCGCATCTGCATTTTTGGAATCTAAATTCCCAGTGGGTTCGTCTGCAAAAATAATTTTCGGAGAATTGATTAAAGCTCTGGCTACGGCTACACGCTGCGCTTCACCACCAGAAAGTTCTTTTGGTTTATGCTGAATTCTATGTGCAATGTGTAATTCTTCGAACAACAGAAATGCTTTGTCCATAGATTCTTTTTCGTTTTTTCCAGAAATTCTCGTTGGCATCAGTACATTTTCTAAAGCTGTAAATTCTGGCAATAACTGATGATGCTGAAATACAAATCCTATGTTTTCATTTCTAAATTTAGAAATTTCTCTGTCGTTCATTTTTAGGAATGATTGCTCACCAATTGTTAATTCAGTTCCGTACTTATCAATATGAGAAGGCAAATCTAAAGTTCCCAGAATGTGTAGCAAAGTAGATTTACCAGCTCCTGATTCCCCAACAATGGAAACAATTTCGCCTGTTTTTATTTCTAAGTCTACTCCTTTTAGAACTTCTAAATCACCGTAAGATTTGTGAATATTTTTCGCTTTAATCATAATTCAAAAATAGTAAATAGATGTGAGATACGAGATATGAGACATGAGATTTTTTAAATATTCTAAAAATCACAAATAAAAAATCCTTTCAAAAAAATGAAAGGATTTTTGATATATAAAATTGTAAAATTTTACAGTAACATAGTCAACGGACTTTCTAAATAAGTTTTAAGAGTCTGTAAGAATTGTGCACCTGTAGCGCCATCTACTACTCTATGGTCACAAGCTAAAGAAAGTTTCATAGTATTTCCTACCACGATTTGACCGTTTTTAACCACTGGTTTTTCAATAATTGCACCTACTGAAAGGATACAAGAATTTGGTTGGTTAATAATCGAAGTAAATGTTTCGATTCCAAACATACCAAGGTTAGAGATAGAGAAAGTAGAACCTTCCATTTCATTCGCTTTAAGACCTTTTAATTTCGCTCTAGAAGCCATATCTTTTACAGATGCAGAAATTTGATTATAATTCATGTAATCTGCATTTTTAAGAACTGGAACTACTAAACCATCTGGAATTGCAACTGCTACACCTACATTAATATTTCCGTGGTGAATGATTTTATCACCTGCCCAAGAAGAGTTTACTTGTGGGTGTTTTCTCAATGCTAAAGCAGTAGCTTTAATCACCATATCATTGAAAGAAACCTTAGTATCTGGTAAACTATTAAGCTCTTTTCTAGCTTCGATAGCTTTGTCCATATTGATTTCTACCATTAAATAGTAGTGAGGTGCAGTAAATTTACTTTCAGAAAGTCTTTTTGCAATAACATTTCTTACTTGAGAGTTTACTGTCTCTGTAGTTTCACCTGCAACGAAATTCATAGCAACTTGAGCAGCAGGAGCAGAAGCTACACTTGTAGAAACTGCAGCAGTTTGCTGAACTGGAGCTGCACTTGGTTGATAATTTTCAATATCTTTTTTAACGATTCTTCCGTTGTCTCCACTTCCTTTAACGGTTGAGATATCAATTCCTTTTTCTGAAGCCATTTTTTTAGCTAAAGGAGAGATATTAATTCTTCCGCCAGTAGAAGTTGTAGTAGAAACTGGTACCGTTACCGTTGTTACGGCTTCAGCTTTTGGAGCTTCTGTAGCAACTGGAGCAGCAACTTTTCCGCCACCTGCAACAATTGCAGATACATCTGTTCCAGCAGGACCAATAATAGCTAAAATTTCATCAACATTTGTTGCGTTTCCTTCTGAAACTCCTTGGTAAAGAAGCGTTCCTTTAAATTCTGATTCAAAATCTTGAACCGCTTTATCTGTTTCAATTTCTGCAAGAATATCACCTTCTTTTACATCATCACCTACATTTTTGTGCCATTTAGCCACTTTTCCTTCGGTCATGGTATCAGAAAGTCTAGGCATAGTAATTACTTCTACACCTGCAGGAATTTCTGCTGAAACAGCCGAAACTTCTGGTGCAGAAAACGCAGCTTCTTCTTTCTTTTCTTCTGTTTGAGGAGCAGAATTACCTCCTGAAACTAAACCAGAAATATCTTCTCCGGCATTTCCTATAATTGCTAAAACGCTATCTACAGGAGAATTACTTCCTTCTTCTGTACCAATGTATAAAAGAGTACCGTTAAATTCTGATTCAAAATCTTGAACGGCTTTATCTGTTTCGATTTCGGCTAAAACATCGCCTTCTTTTACTGTATCACCTACTTTTTTATGCCATTTTGATACTTTTCCCTCGGTCATTGTATCAGAAAGTCTGGGCATTGTAATTACTTCAGCCATAATTTTTATATTGATTTGAGATTCGAGATTCGAGATTCGAGATTTAAAACTCAAAGAATTTCAAACTCAAATTTCAAATTTCAAATGAATTTAAAATTAATTTTCTAATTTATCTAAGAATGGATAGTTTGGTTCAGAATAAACATATTCATATACTTTTTCTGCACTTGGATACGGAGATTCTTCTGCAAAAGCCTCACATTCTTCTACAAACATTTTAGATTTTTCTTCGATAGCTTCTAATTCTTCTTCAGTAGCCCATTTGTTTTCTAAAATTCTGTTTTTAACTAAAACGATTGGGTCTTCTTCTTTTTTAAGAGCTACTTCTTCTTTAGTTCTATAAGGTTCAGCATCTGACATAGAGTGACCTCTGAATCTGTAAGTTCTAGCTTCTATGAAAGTAGGTCCGTCTCCTCTTCTTGCTCTTTCTACAGCTTCGTAAGCTACTTCTGCTACTTTTTCTGGATCCATAGCATCTACAGGCATACAAGGCATTTCGTAACCTAAACCTAATTTATAGATATCTTCGTGGTTTGCAGTTCTAGAAACTGATGTTCCCATAGCGTACTGGTTATTTTCTACCACGAAAACTACTGGAAGTTTCCAGTTCATTGCCATGTTAAAGGTTTCGTGTAAAGCACCCTGTCTTACAGCTCCATCACCAAAATAACAAATGGTAACTCCTCCTCTTTCAAAATACTTATCTGCAAATGCAATACCTGCTCCTAATGGAATCTGACCACCTACAATTCCGTGACCTCCGTAGAATCTATGCTCTTTTGAGAAAATGTGCATAGAACCACCTAGTCCTTGAGAAGTTCCTGTTGCTTTACCGCACAATTCAGCCATAATTCTCTTAGGATCTACTCCCATTGCCATAGGATGAACGTGACATCTGTATGCTGTAATCATCGCATCTTTAGTAAGATCCATCGCATGTACAAATCCTGCAGGAATAGCTTCTTGGCCATTGTATAAGTGTAAAAAACCTCTAATTTTTTGTTTTAAATAAAGAGAACGGCATTTGTCTTCAAACCTTCTCCACATTGTCATATCTGCATACCATTGCAAATAAACTTCTTTAGAAAACTCTTTCATTGATAAGTTTTAATTTGTTGATTTTTCAAAATTTAAAATGCCTTTAAAGAGCATTTTTCTGAATAATATGCAAAAATAGTAAAATTCTTTTGTTTATAAGAAAACTTATGTCACAAATAATGATGATATTTGTTTCTTTAAATATTATATTTTTGAAAAAACATTTATAAATCCATGTCTAAGAAAAATTTTTCTGCTGTTGTATTCCTTTCTAAAGTAATTTCTAACCTACTCAATCCACTTTTTTCACTACTCATCTTCTTTATTTGTTTTGCTTATGTAAAAATGACTTGGGAAGAATCTTTAATCAATATTTTATTGATGATTGCGTTAGTGGTTATTCCTATTTTCTCATGGATTGGATGGAATGTAAAAAAAGGAAACTACACCAACATGGATGTCTCTGACCGAAAACAGAGAAACAGTCTTTATCTTTTTAACTTTATAGTCATTGCTATTTATACTGGGGTTTTGTATTTTACAAAGCAAAGAACAGATTTGCTTTTCATCATTGTTTTCTTATTTATTCTCATGCTGATTATGCACATCAGTAATTTTTTCATCAAAAGTTCTATGCACACCGCTTTTAATGTTTTTGTAACAGCGCTATTCTTTTCTTTGAATCCTATTTTGGGCATTATTTGGTTCGTTCTTACATCATTTGTAGCCATTTCTAGAATTATTCTTAAAAGACACACGCCAAAAGAAGTCATTATGGGAGCATTTATCGGAACGGTGGTTTCTTTGGCTTACTTATATTTTAATATTCAGACATTTCTATAATCTTAAAATTTTCACTACATTTATAATTCAATTTCAAGAATATGGAAAATCTTAAATCCTTGACTTCTGGCGAAGAACAAGTCATGAAAATCATTTGGAAACTTGGCCCTACTTATCTTAAAGACATTATGCTTGCTTTTCCCGAGCCAAAACCACACCAAAACACCGTTTCTACTTTTTTGAAAAATTTGGTTACCAAAAACTATGTAAAACCTGTTTCTGAAGGAAGAATTCATAAATATGAAATCTCTGTAACTCAGGAAAACTATAAAAAAACACTGTTAAAAAACTTCATTCTGAATTTTTACGATAATAACCCTAATGCTTTGTTAGTGGACTTAATGAATGAAGGAATGGTTCAGCTTTCCGTTCCTGAAAAAGAAAAGGACAAAGACAAAAAGAAGAAAAAGAAAAAGAAAAAATAATTCTGTTGGATAATGGATGTTACAGGTGAGAAGTTTATGAAATAGAACACCCTTTTTCCAACTTCAAAACATACATCATGATTACAAAATTTAAAGAAATCTGGGGAAAAACCGATGATATTATTTTAAGATATCCTATGGTTCTTACCACAGCGCTTATTGCAGCTATTTCTGCGGTTGTTGCAATAGAAATTGACCATCAAGACAATCAATTTTTGGTAACCAAATTAGCTTTTGCCGGATGTTTGGGAATTTCGCTGATGTTTGGTATTAAAATGCTCTCTCAAAGAATTGGCAAAGGTTTTCTTTTAGAAATTTTGGGAGCTGCATTTCTCGTTTGGTTTTATTTTTATTTGCCAAACTCCGAAAAGCAATTTACAGAAGTAAATGGTTTTGTGATTTTTGCGTTGGTCATTTTATCACACTTATTTGTTTCATTTTCAGGATTTTTGAATAAAAAACCAGAACTTAATTTTTGGCAATACAATAAAAATTTATTCATCAATATTTTCTTGACTGCCGTTTTCACAGGCGTTTTGGTTTTGGGAATTGTTTTGGCGATTTTGGCGGTTGACAAATTATTCGACTTCAATTTTAACAACAATCTTTATCCTAAAACCATACTATTTTTAGCCATTTCAGGAAGCACTTTCATTTTTCTAATTTTTAACGACAAAGGAATTTTCCAACTCGAAAAAGATGGAAGTTACCCTCAAATTCTGAAATTTTTCACACAGTTTGTTCTTATTCCGTTATTATTAATTTATGTAACTATTTTATATTTTTACGCAGGTAAAATATTGATTAACTGGGAATTACCACGAGGTTGGGTTTCTTATCTCATCTTGATTTATTCAGTGGTTGGGATATTAGCATTGCTTTTGGTTCATCCACTGAAAGAAGAATCTGCAAAATCTTGGGTAAAAGTTTTCTCCAAAATTTTCTATTACACGCTTATTCCATTATTGGTTTTACTTTTTGTAGCGATTTTTACCAGAATTTTAGAATATGGTTATACAGAACCAAGATATTTCGTTTTGTTATTGGCAATTTGGCTTACTACAGTCGTTTTCTATTTTATTTTTTACAAAAAAGCGACCATTAAATTTGTACCTATTTCACTGTTTATCTTCGGTGTATTTGCATTGATTTTTCCTTATATCAATGCTTTTTCTACCGCTAAAAGAAGTCAAAAAATAGAATTACAACAGATTCTAACCAAAAACCAACTTTTAGAAAAAGGAAAAATTAATTTTGAAAAAGCAATTCAAGATTCAGTGGCTATTGAAATTGCCAATAAATTTCAATTTCTGAACGAAAGAAAACAACAAGCATTTCTACTGAATTTTATCCCAGAAACTCATTTTTCTAAATTCAAAAAAATATTAGAAAAAGAAAGATATATGGTAAATTCAGAAATAAGAATTTCTTTCCAAAACATCATTAAATCGAAAGAAGTTAATGCTTACAAAAGCGATTATCAAGGTGTATTTTCTAACAAAAGAAATTATGACATTCATAACTACGAAAAACTCATTGTTTTCAACAATACTGACATTCAAAACGAAGAACAATTAGACGATTACATATTAAAGACAAAACCAATTAGAGATGGTTACATTTTTTCAGGATATATTATTGATTTAGAATCACCTACCAAAGTTACTCAATCTTATGATTTAACTCCTTTTCTCAAAAAACAATTAGAAAAAGATAATGCAGACCAGCTCAATACTCCATTGGAAGAAATTTCTACAGAATTTGATCTGCACCAGTATCATTTCAAAGTATATTTTTCAGAAATCATCAACAATAAAGTCAACAAAAAAGATAATATTTCTGTGAGAGACATAGTCATTTTAGTCAAGAAAAAAATAATTTCAAAATAGACCAATAAAAAAGCGACTCATTACTGAGTCGCTTCATTTTTTTCTTTGAAAAAAGATTGTTTACCAACGGCTTCCACCTCTATCGTTTCCACCTCTGTTATTTCCGTAACCACCTCTGTTTCCGTAACCACCACCTCTGTTGTTATCGAAACTTCTTCTTGGTTTTTCTTCTCTTGGTTTCGCTTCAGAAACGTTAAGTTCTTTTCCGTTAAATTCTTTACCGTTTAAAGCTTCAACTGCTTGTTGACCTTCTTCATCACTCATTTCTACGAATCCGAATCCTCTACTTCTACCTGTTTCTTTGTCTGTAATAATTTTGCACGAAGTAACTTCGCCAAATTCTGAAAATAAATCTTGTAACTGATAATCTTTAGTTACGTAATTGATGTTTGAAACAAAAATGTTCATTGTTAAAAAAAATTAAATTAAAATTGTCCTAAATGATTGAATTATAAAAGAAGACAAAAAACGAATGAACATTATTTTGAAAAACATTTATAAGAAATCTTTCGCAAGATACAACAATAAATGACATAAACAATTTTTATTTTGGCGTGCCCTATTTCCCAAAGCCTAAATCCCTGTAAAATAGGCCGTTCTACGCTCACTCGCTTCCCGAAAATAAATTTTCGGGAGAGCTCAGACAAATCGCTTCGCACTCACGCAAACTCACGTTATAAAACACCACTCAACCTTTACCTTTACCTTTACCTTTACCTTTACCTTTACCTTTACCTTTACCTTTACCTTTACCTAATTCTAAGGCACTTTATGTCCCAAACTAGCTTCTAAAAGCGTAAACCAATCTTCTACAGTTAAATCTATTTCCAAAGATTTTTTGAGAGATTTTATACTTTCAGTTTTTGAAGTTCCAATAATTGGTAAAATTTTAGCAGGATGTTTTAGAAGAAAAGCAAGTAAAAGTTGTGCTTCGTCTGCATTATATTTTTTTGACAAATCGCCCAAAACCGACTTTATTCTCGCGGTTCTTTCAGAATCTTCTGCGAAATAACTTCCCATCACACTCCAAGCCATAGGTTGCAACTTTTTCATCATCATTTGATCAATCGTTCCATCATAAAAAGCTTTGGTTTCCGTCAAAGAAACTTCTACTTGATTAGTCACCAATTGCGGAAAATATTTAGAAATTAAATCAAACTGAGTCACAGAAAAATTACTCACTCCGAAATCTCTCACTTTTCCAGAACTTCTCAAAATTCCAAATGCAGCGGCTATTTCTTCAGGATTCATGAGTGGGGATGGTCTGTGTAACAATAACAAATCTATATAATCTGTTTTTAGATTTTTCAAACTCTCATCTACCTGATTTAGAATGTATTCTTTAGAATAATTATAGTATTTCAGCGGAAAATTCTTCTTTTCAGAAGGCATACAAATTCCACATTTGGTAATCAACTGAATTTTTTCACGTTCAATTTTCATCTCAGAAAAAGCATTTCCGAACAATTCTTCTGTAGTATAACCACCATAAATATCGGCATGGTCAAAAGTATACAAACCTTCTTCTAAAGACGTTTCCATTAATTTTTGCACACTACTTTCAGAATGATTGGCTCCCCAAATTCCCCATCGCATTACCCCAACAATAATTTTTGAAAAATCCATAATTTTAATTTTTATCAAAGATAAGAAAACTACAAGTTCTAAAAGTTGTATTTTTGTGAAAATATGATGACTATTCACATTAAAAATATGGTTTGTAACCGCTGTATTTCTGCAGTGGAAAACGTCTTCCGAAATTCTGAAATTGATTTCGTTTCGGTGAATTTGGGCTGGGTGGATATTTCTACAGAAATTTCAAAAAATCAGCTTAAAAAACTAAACGAAAATCTAAAAAAAATAGGTTTTGAAATTCTAGAGGATGCTTCACAAAAACAAATCGAAAGCATCAAAAAATTGATTTTAGAAAAGGTTCAAAATCTAGATATTGATGAAGATTTCTTGCTTTCTAAATACCTTTCCGAGCAACTCCACAAAGAATACAGCAGTATTTCTAAAGCTTTCTCACAAACCGAAAACATCACTTTAGAACAATATTTTATCCTTCAAAAAATTGAAAAAGTAAAGGAACTTTTGATTTATCGCGAACTCACGCTTTCTCAGATTGCTGACAAATTAGGTTATAAAACGGTTCAACACCTTTCTCAACAGTTCAAAAAAATCACAGGATTTTCGCCATCACAATTTCAGGAACTCAAAGAAAAAAAGAGACATCCTATTGATTTGATTTAAAATTTTCATTTGCCAAAATCTTAAAAATCTAAATTTCATAACATTCTGCCATGATTTGATAATGGTTTTTATTTGATTAATTTTGAAATTTGTATCAAAATTAAGAAAGATGAATACCAAAAAATATAACGTTCTGGGAATGTCTTGCGAAGGCTGTCAGAAAAAGATTTCTTCTGCTTTAAATAATGTTGAAGGAATAAAAGCAGATGTAAATCTCGCAGGAAACTTCGTTGAAATCACTTCTGAACAAGAAATCGACTTAGAAAAACTCAATTCAGAGCTTAAAAATGCAGGAAACTACGTTTTAGAAGACCCCGAAAAACCAAAATCTACAGAATTTATTCCACCTCAAGATAGAGTTTCGCCAAGTTCGGTTTATTATTGCCCGATGGAATGTGAAGGCGATAAAGTCTATTTCGTGCAAGGTAAATGTTGCCCTGTTTGCAATATGTACTGCGTTCCGATTGAAGAAAAAGAAGAAAATCGCAAGAAAGGAATGCATCAGCATCACCACGAAACTAAACATGAACATCATGTGGAAACTTTTTCAGAAAAATTGGGTGAATATTATTGTCCCATGTTTTGTGAAGGCGATAAAACCTATCCCGAAAATGTAGGTTGCCCAGTTTGCGGAATGGATTTGGTAAAAATCACTGGAAATGATGATGAATCAGAAGATGATACTTATAAAAATCTGCAAAAGAAATTTTGGATTTCGGTTGCATTTACGCTTCCCGTTTTTATTTTATCGATGGGAGGAATGTTTTTTGAGTTTCCTTTTAGTTCAAGAGTTTCTGGGATTTTACAATTGATTTTTACGCTTCCTGTAGTATTTTTTACAGGCTGGTTTTTATTCAAAAGAGCTTGGATTTCTTTTAAATCTTGGAATCTTAATATGTTTTCATTAATTGGTTTAGGAGCAAGTGCAGCTTTTATTTACAGCATTTTCGCACTCACTTTTCCGAGTTTAATTCCGCATGAATTGATGCAAAACCATCACGAAGTTCCACTCTATTTCGAAGCGGTAGCTGTGATTTTAACTTTGGTAATTTTCGGACAAATGTTAGAAGCAAAAGCCCATCAAAAAACAGGAAATGCGATTAAAGAGTTGATGAATCTTTCGCCAAAAGAAGCACATTTTATTCAGAATAATGTAGAAAAAAATATTCCAATTTCAGAAGTTAAGATTGGAGATATTCTAAAAGTAAAACCAGGAGAAAAAATTCCTGTTGACGGCGAAATCATTGAAGGAAACACAACCATTGACGAAAGCATGATTACAGGTGAACCGATTCCTGCAGAAAAAAAATTAGGCGACAAGGTCACTTCTGGAACCATCAACGGAAACCAAGTTTTCCTCATGAAAACAGAAAAAATTGGCAAAAACACCCTACTTTCTCAAATTATAGAAATGGTCAACTCAGCAAGTCGAAGTAAAGCACCAATCCAAAAACTCACAGATAAAGTTTCTAAAATTTTCGTTCCTGTTGTAATTGCAATTTCAGTTTTGACTTTCGTATTTTGGTACTTTTTCGGGGGAGAAAATCGTGCGATTTTTGCTTTGGTTAATGCTTTAGCGGTTTTAATTGTAGCTTGTCCGTGCGCTCTTGGTTTGGCAACGCCAATGTCTGTAATGGTAGGAATTGGAAAAGGTGCCAAAAACGGAATTTTGATAAAAAATGCAGAAGCTTTGGAAGAAATGGAGAAAGTAAATGTAATTATCACCGATAAAACAGGAACTTTAACCGAAGGAAAAGCATCTTTGATGCATTTATTTTCTGAAAATATTCCAGAAAATGAAGCATTACAATTGGCTGCTTCTCTCAATAAAAACTCTGAACATCCACTTTCACAAGCGGTTTTAAATAAAGCTAAATTCTTCGACTCCGCTCAGAATGACAACTTAAAAGAAGTTAAAAACTTTGAAAACATTTCAGGTAGAGGAATTTTAGGAGAAATTGATGGCAAAAAATTGTTCCTTGGAAATATTCATTTTCTTAAAGAAAATCACTTTGAAATTTCTGAAAATCTACTTCAAAAAGCACAAATTTTAGAAAACGAGGCGAATACTGTTTCTTACTTAACGATTGACGGAAAAGCTGTTGCTGTTTTTGGCTTTAAAGATAAAATCAAAGAAAATGCAAAATCTGCCATCAAATCTTTACAAAATAAAGGCATTGAAGTTATCATGATGACGGGTGATAATGAAGCGACTGCAAAACACGTTGCAGAAAGTCTTGGCATCAAAAAATATTTTGCGAATTGTCTTCCTCAAGACAAAATAAACGAGGTTAAAAACCTCCAAAATCAAGGAAAAATTGTCGCCATGACTGGCGATGGAATCAATGATGCTCCTGCTCTTGCACAAGCCAACGTAGGAATTGCTATGGGAACAGGAACAGACATCGCAATGAATTCTGCAGAAATTACTTTATTGAAAGGCGATATTTCTGGAGTGGCTAAATCTAAAATTTTGAGTGAAAAAATGATGAAAAACTTAAAAGAAAACTTGTTTTTTGCTTTTGCTTACAACACGCTTGGAATTCCGATTGCTGCAGGTTTACTCTATCCTATTTTTGGAGTTTTATTGTCTCCAATGTTTGCTGCAGCTGCTATGAGTTTTTCTTCCGTTTCCGTGATTGCTAATTCTCTGAGATTGAATAAAGTAAAATTGAAAATTTAAGTTGATTTTTTAGACAAAAAATGTAACTTTGAGATAAATAATATCTCGAATGAAAAGAAAACTTTTATCACTGCTTTCAGTAGCTTCATTTTTCTTAATGAATGCTCAAAATACAGATTATAACAAAGATTTTAAATTCTTAGAATACGATATCGAAAAGCTTCAAAAAGGCTATCAAAATAAAGAATATAAAATTTCAGAAGTTGTAAAATCTTACTTAGAAAGAATAGAAAAAGTTGACAAAAACGGAGCAAAACTCAATTCTGTAATAACGGTAAATCCTGATGCGATGAAAATTGCAGACAGTTTAGACCAAGTTGCTTTGCAATTAAGGAGAGGTGCACTTTTTGGCGTTCCTGTTTTGCTGAAGGATAATATTGACACCAAAGACAAAATGCCTAATACAGCAGGTTCTTTGGCTATGAAAGATTCTTTTCCGTTGCACGATGCATTTTTGGTTGAAAAATTAAGAAAAGCAGGAGCTATTATCATCGGAAAAACCAATCTTTCGGAATGGGCAAATTTCCGTGGAATGATGTCTGTTTCTGGATGGAGTGGAAATGGCGGTTTAACTAAAAATCCGTATGATTTAACGAGAAATACATGTGGTTCAAGTGCAGGTTCTGGCGCTGCAATTTCTGCAAATTTGGGAATTTTTGCGATTGGAACCGAAACCAACGGTTCAATTATTTGTCCGAGTAGTGTGAATGGAATTGTAGGCTTAAAACCTACGGTTGGATTAGTGAGCAGAAGCGGAATAATCCCGATTTCAGTTTCGCAAGATACAGCAGGACCGATGACGAGAACGGTAAAAGACGCTGCGATTGCACTTGGCGTTTTGACAGGTGTTGACGAAAAAGATGCGCATACTTTAGCTTCCAAAAATATCACAAAAACAGATTATACTTCTTTCTTAAAACTTGATGGTTTAAAAGGAAAACGAATTGGTTATTCTAAAAAATCAAGTGGAAATGTAAAAGTAGATGCTCTATTTCAAGAAAATTTAAAATTTTTGGAGAAAGAAGGTGCCATTTTAGTTGAAATTTCTGAAGAGCCCGTTTCAAATGAAATTCAGGGAAAATCTTTTGATTTAATGATTTTGGAATACAAAGATGGACTGAACAATTATTTCAAATCTTTAGGACCAAATGCTAAAATAAAATCTGTAGAAGAATTGATTGTATTCAACAAAAACAATCCTGAAGAAATGAAATATTTCAAGCAAGAATTTCTTGAAATGACGCAGGCTACAAAAGGAATGCAAGATGAAAATTACGCTAAATTATTAAAAGAAATTCAAGAAGGAAGTCGAAAAAACGGAATTGATGCCACATTGAAAAAGTACAAATTAGACGCTCTTATCGCTGCTTCTACTAGTCCAGCTTGGAAAACGGATATGGTGAATGGCGACAATTATATTTTTGAAGGTTCTGGAGCTGCTGCGATTGCTGGTTATCCTAGCATTACCGTTCCTATGGGAAATATTGATGGCTTGCCAGTTGGAATTTTGTTTTACGCAGAAGCTTGGAGCGAAGGAAAACTCATCAATATGGCCTATACTTTTGAACAAAAAAATCCACAGAGATTAGTTCCACAATTTAAAAATTAGGAAAAATGTATGATCTTCAGAAATATAATTTCTAGGAATTAATGAACAAACTCATGTCTCATGAGTTTCCTGAAGTTTTGGAAAAATATTCCGAAAATGATTTAGAAAATCATCTCGCCATTTATATTAATGAATTGATAGACAAAGACTTCAATAAATTAGTCAACTTATTATACCGAATTGACATCAGCGAACAAAAACTGAAAATCGCCTTGCAAAATGAAGATAAGACCATCAGTTCTAGTAAAACCATTGCCAAATTAATTATCGAAAGACAACTTCAAAAATTAGAATTTAGAAAGAAATTCAGTAAGAAAAATATTGAATAATGAAAAAGAAACTCGTCGTTTTATCTGGCGCAGGAATTTCGGCAGAAAGTGGAATTTCTACGTTTAGAGATTCTAACGGACTTTGGGAAAACTACAGAATTGAAGATGTAGCTTCGCCAGAAGGTTTTGCTAGAAATGCACAGTTGGTTTTAGATTTTTACAATTTGAGACGAAGACAATTGAAAGAAGTAAAACCCAATCTCGCTCACGAAATTCTTGTAGAATTAGAACAAAATTTTGACGTACACATCATCACTCAAAATGTAGATGATTTGCACGAAAGAGCGGGTTCTAATAAAGTCATTCATCTACACGGAGAATTGAAAAAAGTACGTTCTGTGAAAGATGAAACCCAAATTTTCGACTGGGAAGAAGATTGTAATTTGGGTGATTGCGATGAATTGGGAAACCAACTCCGTCCGCATATTGTTTGGTTTGGTGAAATGGTTCCTGAAATGGAAAATGCTACCGAAATCGCTTCAGAAGCAGATATTTTCATCGTGATAGGAACTTCTATGCAAGTGTATCCAGCTGCTGGATTGATACATTACGTCCCTAAGAATTGTGAAATTTTTGTGATTGATCCACATTTAGAAAACCAGTACACCAAACACGAAAATTTCTTGAAAACATCTGCTACAGAAGGAATGAAAATTTTGAAAAAAAGATTGTTAAAACAAATTATTTAAATTTTGGCTAAAGCCAATTAATTTTTTAAAAATTTGAAAACGGGCTAAAGCCCGTTCCTATTGATATTAATATTTTATGCGAATTTTCATTATTAATTTGACTAAAATTTATTGTTATTTATACCACTTTTTCTTTAACCAAAGACTTGCTTTTACTAATAAAATAAGCACAGGAACTTCGATAAGAGGACCAATGACTCCTGCAAAAGCTTCTTTGGAATGAATCCCGAAAACGGCAATGGCAACAGCAATCGCGAGTTCAAAGTTATTTCCAGTGGCGGTGAAAGAAACCGATGCATTTTTATCATAATCAATGCCTAATTTACGATTGATAAAGAAACTGGTGAAAAACATCAAAACAAAATAAATCACCAATGGAATCGCTATTTTAAGCACATCAAAAGGTAGTTCTACAATTTTATCGCCTTTTAAACTGAACATCACCACTATTGTAAACAACAATGCATACAAAGTAATGGGCGAAATTTTCGGAACGAAAACTCTATTGTACCACTCTTTTCCTTTTTGAGCAATCAAGAAATATCTTGTCAAAAAACCTGCAACAAAAGGAATTCCCAAATAAATGGCAACACTTATTGCTACATCTTTCATGGGAACTGAGATTTCAAAATCTCCAAAACCTAAATATTGCGGTAAAAAATTAATAAATAACCAAGCGTAAAAACTGTATGTAAACACTTGAAAAATGCTATTTAACGCCACCAACATTGCGGCATATTCACGATTTCCAGAAGCCAAATCATTCCAAACAATCACCATTGCGATACATCTTGCCAAACCAATTAAAATCAATCCAACCATGTAATTGGGTTCGTCTTTTAGGAAAATAATTGCCAAAACGAACATCAAAATCGGACCAATAATCCAATTGAGAATTAATGAAACTCCCATTGTTTTACGGTCTTTAAAAGCCATAGGCAAAAGACTATAATCTACTTTAGCTAACGGCGGAAACATCATGAGAATCAAACCAATCGCTAATGGAATATTAGTGGTTCCACTAGAAAACTGATTGATGGTTTCTGGAATTGCTGGAATAAATTTTCCGAGCAAAACTCCAAAAATCATTGCTGAAAAAATCCATAATGTTAAATATCTGTCGAGAAATTTTAGTTTGGGTTTCATATTAAATTTTATGAGTTTGATTTATGATTTTCTTAAATTTTCAAAGACAAATTTCATTTCTGTAGCAATTTCTAAACTTCTGTTGAAATATGTTTCGTTCATTTCAGGCGTTCCATCAGATTTTTTAGGATCTTCGTACTTTATTGGAATTCTAGCTTCTGCACCGTAAACAATCGGGCAGTTTTCATCAGCAGAATCACACGTGAGAATAGCAGCAAATGCTGACTTCGGGTTAAAATTATCGTCATATTTTTTAGAAAAACAAATAACAGCATGTTCATTTTCGGCAAATTTCGCAGCATAAACAGGATTTTCAGTTTCTGATAATTTTAAAATTTCAAAACCTTGATTTGTAAGCGTTTCTGCTACTTTCGGAAACATCGCTGTCGCTTCTGTTCCACCAGAATAGCAAAACACATTTTCAATTTGATAATAATAAGCCATCGTTTGTGCCCAAATCTGAGAAAGATGACTTCTTCTGGAATTATGAGTACAAATAAAATTTAATCTAACTTCTTCATTTTTAGATAATTTAGAAGATATAAATTCAATTAAAGGTTGAAGCATTCTTTTTCGTTCCTCCGAAATTCTTTCTGTGGAAAGTTGAGCAATTATTTCTCTAATTTTTAAGTTCATTTGATTATTTTGATAGTTTTAAAATCGAAAAAGCGCCTCTCGTCACCAAGATAAAAATAAGAGTTCCAATGGCTAAATCTGGCATTTTGCTATGTGTAAAATAGACTAAAACCCCAGCAATTATCACTCCTAGATTGATCATCACATCATTATTGGTAAAGATTACACTCGCCTGAATATGTGCTTCTTTGCTTTTACTTTTTTGCAAAAGATAAAGACAAGCTGCGTTTCCTAATAATGCTAAAAACGAAATAAGCATCATCATTTGAAATTCTGGAACTTCTGTTTTTACAAAAAATCTTCGCAAAACTTCTGTTAAACCTAAAATTGCCAAAATCAACTGAAAATATCCGCTGATTTTGGCAACATTTTTCTTTCTTTCAATGGCTTTTCCAACTGCAAATAAAGCCAATAAATACACAAAACTATCTGCCAACATATCTAGACTATCGGCAACTAATCCCATAGAATTAGACCAAAAACCATAGAAAATTTCTAGCAAAAAAAAGAAAAAATTGATTCCTAAAACACTCCAAAGCAATTGTGTTTGATTTTTGTGTTCTTGGAGTTTTTCTTGCGTAAATTCTGTAGAAATATGCTGTGTATCAAAATTTAGTGTTTCTAATTGTTTGAAAATTTCTTCTTCATTTTCATGATGAAAAACCAATAATTCTCGATTGGGAATATCAAAATCCAAAGCTTCAATCGATGTGAAATTCTGAAGCTTCATTCTGATGATTTGCTCTTCTGAAGGGCAATCCATTTTATGGATTTTGAATTTGGATTTTTTCATCATATAAAATTACATTTTCTTTTGGAATTCGCAGAAAATAAAGTTTTGAGTAGTTTCAAAAGGTGTTTTATGTACTTCTTCAAAACTAGAGAGCAGCGAAAAATGAGTTCCGAAAATTTTCAAGAACTTCTCTTTGCTGTATTGCGTAATTTCTAAACCGCTACATTTTAGAGGTCCTGATTCTGAAAAAGTTCCCACAAAATAAAGTCCGTTTGTTTCTAAAATATCATTCATCAAAGTAGCATATTTTTGAATATCTTCTTCTTTGGTCAAAAAATGAAAACTCGCTCTATCATGTATCACATCAAACTTTTCTATTGAAGAAAAATCTAAAATATCAGACACTACAAAGTTGACTTTTTCTGCTTTTTCGCCTAATCTTCTCTTGATTCTTTCTATCGCATTTTCAGAAATATCTAGTAAAGTAAGACTTTCAAAGCCTTGCTCTAATAGATTGTCAATCAAATAACTATCACCACCACCAATTTCTAAAATTTTGGCAGTTTTTAGAATGTTATTTCTTTCAAAAAATTGCAGAGAAGTTTCAGGTTTCTCTTGATACCAGCTTACTTCTGTTTCTTTTTTGGTGGCGAAAACATTTTCCCAATGTTGCTTTTTATTTATTTCCATAGTTTAAAGTAAACAATCCTTCAAGAATTTTAAATCCTTGAAGGATTAAAATAATTTAACAACAACCAGAATTTGGCGTACAACAACCCACTACTTTTTCTGCGTAAACCGTGATGCTGTAAATTCTAGTGGTAGAATCTTTATATTGCTGAATTTCTTCTTCGTTCAGGTAATTTTTTAGAATATCATCTGGAACAATAATCGGTTTTTTCTTCTGTAAAGTAATGTTTTTGAAACCAGAATTTTCGATAATTTTCAAATAATCTTCCATTTGAATGGCCGAAGCAACGCAACCAGCATACATTTCTGCCGCATTTTTAATTTTTTCTGGCAAATCTCCCACCAAAACAATATCAGAAATAGAAAAATGACCAGTTGGTTTCAAAATTCTTTGAACTTCTGCAAAAGCTTTTGGTTTGTTAGGAACCAAATTCATCACGCAATTGCTTACCACAACATCGGCAACATTACTCATCAAAGGAATATTCTCAATGTCTCCCAAACGGAATTCTACATTATTGAAACCTAATTTATCTGCATTATTTCTAGCTTTTTCTATCATTTCACGAGTGAAATCTATTCCCACGACTTTTCCAGATTCTCCAGTTTCTGCACGCGCTACGAAACAGTCATTTCCTGCTCCACTTCCTAAATCTACTACGTAATCGCCTTTTTTTATTTTGGCAAATTCTGTTGGCAAACCGCAACCTAATTTAAGGTCTGCATCAGGATTATAACCTTCCAAATGGTCATAATCATCCGTCATAATATTGTACACTTCTGTACTGCAACCACCGCTTCCACAACAAGATGAAGCGTTAGTATCTTGGTTTTGTAAAGCGATTTCTGCATATTTTTGCTTTACCATTTCTTTGATTTCTTCGTTAGAATTCATAATTAATATTTTTAGTTGTTTAATTAGTAATTTATTGATAAATAATACGTTACAGAAATTATTTCCTTTTTTAGTTTAAATTAATCTTCTTGTGTTATTTTTATAATCAATGTATTTTTGACCAAATTCTTTTAAAAGAAACTCTTCTTCTAATCTGATTTGAATTTGAATTACAATATATCCTGTAAATGCGATGAAAAAAGTTAGAATATTGGGCAAAACCAGAAAAATTGAAAAAAGAGAAAGCATCATTCCTAGAAAAACAGGATTTCTAGAAATTGAAAAAAGTCCATGGGTTACAAGTTCTGATTTATTTTTTTCATCTATCCCTATTCTCCAGCTATTTCCCATTTGTTTTTGCGCAATGACAATCCAAAACAAAGCAAAATGCAACATAAAAAAACCAATAAAAAACACAGAACTCAATTCTAAATAATGAATTGGAACTAGAAAATGATTATACAATTCAATATTTAAAAAATGAATGACAAAAACCAACAGCAACATGAAAACAAGAAATTTATAAACATTTCCTACATAATTATGTGCACTGATTTCTTTACCAAAAGTTATTGGGTTAATTCCTGTCTTTTTGTAAGTCAAATAAGTAGGAACTACAAAAACAAAAATGACAGAAAATAAAAATAAAACAAATAAATAAAGTTTCATCTTAACAGCATTTTGGTTGGTTTGCCTTATGAATGATCTGCGAAATAAAATGCTCCATTTTCTTCAAAGTATCTGGATTAATACAATAACAAATGGCTTTACCATCAATATCACCTTGAATAATTCCCACGTTCTTCAATTCTTTTAAATGTTGAGAAACGGTAGGTTGAGCCAATTTTATCTCTTCTACAATATCATTACAAATACATGAATCTACAGAAAGTAAATATTCTACAATCGCAATTCTAGCAGGATGAGAAAGCGCTTTCATCAATTTTGCCACTTCATTTTGTTCTTCTGTAAAATGTTCAGTTTTAGAAATTCCCATATTTTTATATTTTCATATTGCAATATTACGATATATAATTTTCTAAACCAAAATTTTCTTCATAAATTTGAAAAAGAAATTCAAAATCATGTCTATTCAAGAAAATTACCATAAAATAAAAGCCCAAATTCCAGAAAACGTAGAATTAGTAGCCGTTTCTAAATTTCATCCTGTGAAAAAAATAAAAGAAGTTTATGATTGTGGACAAAAAGTTTTTGGAGAAAATAAAGTACAAGAGCTTTTAACCAAAGTAAATGAACTTCCTGCTGATATTCAATGGCATTTAATTGGTCATTTACAAACCAATAAAGTAAAATATATTGCTCCTTTTATTGATACCATACAAAGTGTAGATTCTGAAAAATTATTACTAGAAATCAACAAAGAAGCAGCAAAAAACAATAGAATAATTAAAGTTTTACTTCAAGTAAAAATTGCCGAAGAAGAAACTAAATACGGTCTTGAAATTGCTGAAGCCAAAGAAATTTTCAGCAATTATTTAGAACATCAATATCCAAATATTGAAATTTTAGGCTTGATGGGAATGGCAACTTTCACAGACAATAAAAATCAAGTAAAATCTGAGTTTTTAGTTCTAAAATCTCTATTCGATGAACTTTCTACCTTCAAAAAACTCGAAACACTTTCTATGGGAATGAGTGACGATTTTGCACTTGCAATAGAATGTGGTTCTACTTCTGTAAGAATAGGTTCTGCTATTTTTGGAGTGAGAAATTATTAAAATTTAATGATGACTGAGAAAAAATATATTTACCTTTACTTTGCTATTTTATTTTTCGCAATTTTTATTCCCTTTTTCATTTCTTATGGAGGAATAGTTGCAGATACCCTGAGTTATATAAAAATTGCTGACAGCATTCCTGATGTAAAATCTAATCTTTTTCCATTAGGCTATCCTTTAATTATTAGATTATTTCATTCATTTACAGATGATTATTACTTTTCTGCAAGAATAATAAGCATTTTAACGGTCTTACTTATTGGAGTATTTTCTTATTATAAGAAATTTTATTTCAAAGAAACCGTTATTTTACTATGTACCAAAATTTTTGTTTTTTGCATATACAATCTCATATCTGAAGGTTTATTTTTAGGAATTTTTTATTTTCTAATCTATTATTTTCATGAATTTTTTACCAAGAATAAAAAAGGTTGGTCTTTTATATTGCCAACATGTTTATTATTTCTTGCGTTATTTTTAACCCGATATTCTGGGATTTTTATTTACGTAGCAATACTTATTTTTTTCTTAATAAATTATAGAAAACCAACGTTTAAGAATTATAAAAAAGATTTTTTCTTTGTTATAATTTTAAGTGGTTTCTTCATTGCCTCTTACATGCTCTATAATTTTTTGAATTTCGGAGGAATTATGGGAGAAAATGAAAGATTTTCGGTGGATAAATCCAGTATTGGTCTTGATATCATTAGAAATTTTCTTGGAGTAATGAATTTAGCAAACCCAATTCTTGGAATAAAACCTGCTCATTTTACTCTCATCACTATTATTATAGAGTTTTTTCTTTTCTTTATTAATCTTATTTTTATTTATCTAATTTATCATCTCTTCAAAAAAAATAAAGCTTGGAAGTCAGATTTTACAATTACATTTTTATTGATTTCTTCGGCAACTTATTTGGTTTTAGTAATCATATCAAAATTTTTTCAAGGCATAGAAGAACTCAATACCAGAATGCTTTCCGAAAGCAGTTTTCCTTTGTTTCTTAGTGCTTTAATTCTATATTTTCAATCTGATTATAATAAAAAAATCATATTTTATTTAGCTGTATTTTCACTTCTATTTAATGCTGCTTACTTGATAAAAACTCCACAAAATTTTCTTAAAAGAAAAGCAGAAGTTGAGAATCAAATCGTAAATTTAAAAGACAAAAAGTACTATTTTGATAATATAAAAAATGTAGAAAAATCGCGTAAAGAATATAAAATTCCTATTATTAATAAATCTTTTTATTACGAACATGGTAATCAACAAAAAGCATTTATTGATGGAAATATAATCATTTCAAAAAAACCAGAAATTAATTTATTGTTAAAAGACACAGTTAAAAATAAAAAAAGTGTTATTTTTAGCAGTGATATTAAATAAATTCAAACAGGTTCTCCATAAAAATAAATAAATTTGCCTTATGCAAAAAGTATTAATCGTAGAAGACGAAAAAGCAATTTCTGGTGTACTCCACAGTATTTTATCAGATGAATTAACCAATTACGAAGTTTTGGTTGCAGAAGATGGTTTAGAAGCCTACAAACTCATCGAAAAAGATGATTTCGCATTGGTGATTTCAGATATAAAAATGCCAAAACTTTCTGGTACGGAACTGTTAAAACAAGCACTTCAGCTAAAACCAGACACTACTTTTGTCATGATTTCTGGTCATGCTGACATTGATACTGCTGTAAATTCTCTTAAAGATGGCGCTTACGATTTTATTTCAAAACCTATAGACATCAATAGATTGATTACCAGCGTAAGAAATGCTCTTGATCGTAAAAATTTGATTCAAACCACTAAAGTTCTTCAAAAAGAGAACACTCAACTCAAGAAAAAAGTCAACAAAAAATACCAAATGATTGGTACTTCTGAAGCGCTTTCTAAAATTCAAAATATGATTGAAAAAGTAGCTGCTACAGATGCCAGAGTTTTGATTACAGGTCCAAATGGAGCTGGCAAAGAACTGGTAGCCCATTCTATTCATGCACAAAGTGAAAGAAGCAGAGGACCAATGATTGAGGTAAATTGTGCGGCAATTCCATCAGAATTAATAGAATCTGAACTTTTCGGTCACGTAAAAGGTTCATTTACAGGTGCAATAAAAGACAAACAAGGTAAATTTGAATTAGCAAATGGAGGAACAATTTTCTTAGACGAAATTGGCGACATGAGTTTGGTAGCACAAGCCAAAGTTCTTCGTGCGCTTCAAGAAAGCAGAGTTTCACCTGTAGGAAGTGACAAAGAAATAAAAGTAGATGTAAGAGTGGTTGCTGCAACCAATAAAAATCTACAAAAAGAAATAGAAGACGGAAAATTTAGAGAAGATTTGTATCACAGACTTTCTGTGATAGAAATTTATGTACCACCATTAGATGCTAGAAAGGAGGACATTCCGCTTTTGGTAGAACATTTTGCTCAAATCATTGCAGATGAACAAGGAAATGCAGTTAGAAAATTTGATGATAAAGCGATAAAAGCACTTCAAAATTTCTCTTGGACAGGAAACATTCGTGAGCTGAGAAACGTAGTAGAGCGTTTAATCATTTTGGGCGGAAATCCTGTAACAGCAGAAGATGTAGCAGCTTTTGTAAGAAAATAGTATGTTAGATGCAATATTTTAGATTTTAGATTTTAGATCTTAGATACTAGAAAAATTTAATAAATTTATACACTAAACCACGCGATTTTGCGTGGTTTTTGTTATTTTTAAACATTGAAAATATTTTATTCATGAAAAAAATCGGTTTATTTCTTTTAGTTTTTAGTCAAATCACCTTTGCACAAACTTTTACCAAAAAAGACACTTTAAAAGGTTCTGATACGGCGTTTAGAAATTTTTGGGACGTCAAAAAATATGAACTCACGGTAGAACCTAATATTCAGGATCAATCAGTCAGCGGAAAAAACACCATTTTCTTTGAAATCACCAAAGATGTAGAAAATCCTACGTTTCAATTAGACCTTCAAAAGCCTATGAATTCTAAAAATTTCATGGGAAATTTTAATTATACCCAAGTAAAAACTGAAGACGATTTCATTTTTATAGAAACTCAACAAAGTTTTAAAAAAGGAGAACGTTTTTACATGATTTTAGAATATTTCGGGAATCCAAGAATCGCAAAAAAAGCACCTTGGGATGGAGGTTGGGTTTTCACCAAAGATGAACAAGGCAATCCATGGATTTCTGTAGCGCAAGAAGGAGACGGAACCAGCCTTTGGTTACCTTCAAAAGATATTTGGAATGATGAGCCAGATGAAGGCATAGAAATGAAAATCATTACGCCAAAAGATTTAACTGGTATTGGAAATGGTAAATTAATCTCTCAAACCGTAGAAAAAGGCAAAAATATTTTCACTTGGGAAGTCAAAAACCCTATCAATCTTTACAGCATTGTTCCTACCATTGGGAAATTTGAACATTTTTCTGAAATTTATGATGGCGAAAAAGGTAAATTAGATTGCGATTATTATGTACTTTCTTACAATTTAGATAAAGCCAAAAAACAATTTACGCAGGTAAAACCAATGCTTCAAGCGTTTGAATATTGGTTTGGACCTTATCCTTTCTACGAAGATGGTTATAAATTGGTAGAAACTCCTTATTTAGGAATGGAACATCAGTCTAATGTAGCTTACGGAAATCATTATTTAAATGGTTATCTTGGTAGAGATTTATCTGGAACTGGAGTTGGATTAAATTGGGATTTCATCATTATTCACGAATCTGGTCATGAATGGTTTGCGAACAACATTACTGCAAAAGACCAAGCTGATATGTGGGTTCACGAAGGTTTTACGAGTTACTCAGAAACGCTTTTTACTCAAAATTATTTGAACAAAGAAAAAGCAGAATTGTACATTAAAGGAATTCGACAAAATATTGAAAACGACAAGCCTATTATTGGGAAATACGGCGTAAGAAACGAAGGAAGTGGAGACATGTATTACAAAGGTGCAAACATGCTTCACACGATTAGAACTGCGATAAATAATGATGAAAAATTCAGACAAATTTTAAGAGGAATTGGTAAAGATTTTTATCATCAAACGGTAACTACTCAGCAAATTGAAAATTATATTTCTGAAAAATCAGGAATAAATTTCTCCACTGTTTTTGATCAATATTTAAGAACTACTCAAATTCCAACTTTAGAATTTTCTCAAAATGGAAAAACGTTAAAATATAGATGGACGAATACTGTAGAAGGTTTTAACTTGCCTATTAGAACAGAGAATACAACTCTAACTCCAACTAAAGATTGGCAAACCATTAAACTGAAAGACAAAAAAGACGTAAAATTTAATGATAATTACTATGTGAATTTTGTGAAGATTTAAAATAATATTCAGAAATTTAAGTTATACTATTTAAAATATATTTAAAACTATAAACATGAAATATTCAATTCTTATTGCTTTTTCAATTATCTCTGTTTCTACATTTGCTCAAGAATCACCATTAACAGTCAATAGAAATACAGAATTTAATTCTGGGTACAACAATTTTAACAACAAAAAAGAAACACTTTTAGAGAAACAAATTTTTAATATAGGAAATATTAAGAATTTGAATTTTCAAAAAATTATTATAAAAGACTCCAAAGACAATTCAAGTCTTTCAGTTTTAGGTATTATGACTTTTTTTGAAACTTTTGATTCTATTTCTAAAAGAACCATCACTTTTGATAAACAAGAAGTGAATCTTTTGATCAATAATCTTCAAAATTTAGAACAAAAAACAGCAAGTAAACCCAATACAGAACCCAAATATAAATATTTGACTAAAAATTATTTAGAAGTTGGGAGCTCATTTAATGAAGAGTTAAATTCTTGGACTTATTACTTCAAACTACCTAATTCATCTTCTCAAAATCCAATATTACTAGATAAAACTGAATTTAAAGAACTTTTAAATATTTTGAAAAAAGTAGAAAAAGATTTCTAAAACCTTCGGCTCCTAACGGAGCCGAACTTATTTTCTTTTTGCAAATTTTCTACAAACCTTCAATTCCTACGGAATTATAAATTAGTACAATAAACTCGGAACGCGAAACCCGAAACGCGAAACAAAAATTCTACGCTTTCAGCACAATTCTAAAAGTAGTTCCCTTTCCTACTTCGGATTCTGCGATTTTAATGTCGCCATTGTGATATTCATTGATGACACGTTTCGCCAAAGACAAACCAAGACCCCAACCTCTTTTTTTGGTAGAATAACCTGGCTTGAAAGCACTTCTCATTTGAGTATTGGTCATTCCAGAGCCAGAATCTTTTACATCTATCAACACGTAATTATTTTTAGAATAAAGAGAAATTTCCAGTTTTCCCTCTCCTTTCATCGCATCTACCGCATTTTTCACAAGGTTTTCGATTACCCAACTCATCAAAATTCTATTGTGTGGAATCAAAATTTCTCTTGAAGGAACTTTAAGTTCAAAATTTACTTTTCTGGAAATTCTAGATTTCAGATAATCAAAGTTTTGCTGAACCGTTTCCTTTAAATTCAAGTCATTCAGTTCTGGAACCGAACCAATTTTAGAAAAACGTTCAGAAATGGTTTTTAAACGATTGATATCTTTATTAATTTCAAGCAAACCATCGTCATTTCTATTCGCATCAAGTTTCATTACTTCTACCCAACCAATCATAGAAGAAAGCGGAGTTCCAATTTGGTGAGCAGTTTCTTTAGCTAAACCAGCCCACAACATGGATTCATCTGATTTTTTGATGGTGCGCAAAAACCAAAAAGAAAACAAAAGATACAAACCGATGAACAAACCCAAAGCATAAGGATAATAACGCAAATAATTGAGTAAATCTGAGTTGTCATAAAACACAAATTGGTTATTAAAATTGGGCAACTGAATTTCAAAAGGAGGATATTTATCATCCATCTCAGCGATTTTCTGTTTCAGTTTTTCGGGATTGTTTAAGATTTCTTCGTCGATGTTTTTACTTTCAATCAGATTCCTGTTTTTATCAGTGATAATAATGGGAATGTCTTTATTTTCGTCGATAACATTGAGTGACAAGTCATTCAATCGAGAATCTACATTATTGTCTTGAAGATATTTTACCGCAGTAGCAAGCGATTTTATCCTGTCGGTTTCTTTTTTCCTAAGATGATTGATTAAAAAATTAGAAGAAACAGCCAATCCTGCAACTATTATGGTTAATAGCACAAACACAAACCAGTTGTTAATCTTAGAAATAAAGTTGTTTCTCAAGAATTTATAATTTAAAATCGAATTTTTCAGAATTATTTCAAGTGATTCAAAACTTTGTACAGCGCATCACTCAAATCATTGGCCTGATAATTATTCATAATAATCGCAAAAACATATTTTTGACCAGATTTAGAAGTATGATAACCTGCAAAAGCTCTGCAATCTTTTATACTTCCACTTTTCATTTTCATGTCATTTCCTTGCACCGGGAATCCTTCAAAATATTCAGCAAACCAAGGTTGTTTTTTTGCCCAAATCAAAGCTAAAACTTCAGCCCTTGTCGAAGCATAGTTTTGCGGAGACAATCCACTTCCATCTACAAAATTAATCATTCTCTCATCTATTCCACGTTGTTTCCAGAAATTTTTAAGGTATTTCATTCCAATTTCAAAAGATGAATTTCCTGTTTTTTCTTTAGCCATTGTTTTCACAAAAGTTTCACCATAGAAATTGATGCTTTTTTTCAGAAACCAAAAAACCATTTTATCTAAAGTAGGCGATAGATATTCTAAAATCACTTTATTTTTAGGAAAAACTAAAGGATTTTGACCTTCAATTAATCTTTCAGAATTGATGATGATTTTTCCGTTAAAAGCGATGTTTTGTTTCTTTAATTCTGCTACCATTTCTAGCGCCAATTGTTTTGGTGGATTAGGTGTCGCTCCAGAAATCGTTATATTTTTTGCAGGAAGCGTGCCCGTTACATGCGCTACATCATTATAAGGAGTAGTAAAAATGATGCTTCTGTCAGAAGTTCCTTCCGTTCTTGCATCATTCACAAAATGTACACTTTCTAAATTGATATTGAAATTTTTAAAATCTTTACCAAAAGTATTGATGTCAAATTGGTTTTCTCGCCAATTTACGCCCCAAACTCCAGCTCCATAATAATTCCCAATGTCATTATAAGGCCATCCTCCAGGAATTTTTTGAAAATCAAAGTACGTGTCATCTATCACTAAATCTCCAGGAATTTCTTTGATATTTCTAGACTTGAGCGTTTCTATAATTTTTGAAATAAAATGTTCTGGTTTATAACCATCATAACGCCAACTTCCCAAAGTTGGATCTCCATTAGAAAAAATATACAGATTTTTATCTAAAGCGATTTGAGTTTTATATTGATAATTCTTTCCTAAAGTCTCTAAAGCAGCAGCAGCTGTAAAAATTTTCATGGTAGAAGCAGTGGACAATCCTTTGTTTCCTTGATATTCATAAACAAAATTACCGCTTTCATCTGCCACATAAAAAGAAAGATTCCCAGAATACATAGGAGAAGACGCCAAAAGTGACTGAACTGCTTTATCTAAATTCTGTGTAACCGACTGTGAATAAAATATTTGCAAGCAAAAAACCGTTATATAAGCAAAAAATTTCTTCATAAAGAATAATTGTTTTTTCAAATATAAAGAAAATAAAATGGATTACTTCTTCCTAAAAAATTAAAAAAACAAAGAAATAGATGATTTATTAGCAATATCAATTTATTAAACAATTATTTAATTAATAAAATATTTGATGATTTTTATCAATTTTATATTAAATTTTTATTTTTTAACATTTTATAATCATTTATTTAGCGTATATTTGTACTATAATTAACAGACTTAAATTTTTAAAATTATGTCATACACATTTGTAGGGCTCTTCGGAAGCCAAGATCAAGCAAAAGCAGTTTCTGAAAGTTTAGAAAAAAAAGGTTTCAAAGACTCTGATTACATTGTTTACATTAACCAAAGTAAACCAGTAGAAAAATCTTTTTGGAGCAAACTATTCACTGATGACATAGACCAAGAAGCTACCGCTGTAGATTCTTTGATAACTAGTGTGGCGATTAATAATGATACTGAATTACAATTAGCAAAAGACGCTTTCAGAGAAAACAAAGTGGTCAATACTTATGAATTACCAGAAGTAGATTTTGCAGAAGCAGTAGATTTAGATTACATTAAAAAAGTAGTTGCCCTAAAAGCAAAAGCGCTTATTTACGCAATGCCAGAAATTAAAACTTCTAGCTCAGAGATGAGCACAGGAATAAACTCTGAAGTAAGTTCAAACACATAATTCTTCATATCAAATTAATTTTTCATACGAAGCCCGAAATTTATTTTCGGGTTTTCTTTTTAGGAATTACAGTAAAGCTTTTATTTTAAAGCTTTTTTTTGTATTTTCGTAATATTAAAGAGGCTCAAAGATGGTTTATGATTTAGAAAAAGAAAATAAAGAAATTCAGTATCGCTATAAAGATTTAATCTCTAATACATACAGAACTCTTGATGAAGAACAGAATAAACTCATCAGGAAAGCATTTGATATTGCTTTAGACGCTCACAAAGACCAAAGAAGAAAAACTGGCGAACCTTACATCTATCACCCTATCGAAGTGGCAAAAATTGTTGCCAATGAAATAGGTTTAGGAGCCACTTCTATTGCTTGTGCTTTGCTTCATGACGTCATTGAAGATTCTGAATATACTTATGAAGACATCAAGAAAATTTTTGGTCAAAAAATAGCAGATATTGTTAATGGATTGACAAAAATTTCGGTGATGAACCATCAAAACATTTCGGTTCAGTCTGAAAATTACAGAAAATTACTTTTAACACTTTCTGAAGATTTCCGAGTGATTCTCATCAAAATTGCAGACAGATTGCACAATATGAGAACTCTTGAAAGCATGAGAGATGACAAACAAAAGAAAATTGCCTCAGAAACGGTTTACATTTACGCTCCTCTTGCTCATAGATTAGGACTTTACAACATAAAATCAGAACTTGAAGATTTATCTTTAAAATACAACAATCCAGATGTTTATTATGACATTGCTAATAAATTAGAACTCGCCAAAGATAATCGCGAAAAATATGTAGAAGAGTTCAAAAAAGAAGTTTCAGAGCAACTAAAAGAAGAGCATCTTAATTTCACCATCAAAGGAAGAGCAAAAGCCATCAATTCTATTTATAGAAAAATGCTGAAGCAAAACGTACCTTTTGAAGAGGTATTTGACAATTACGCGATTAGAATTATTTATAAATCAGACGCTAAAAACGAAAAATTCATCGCTTGGAAAATCTATTCCATCGTTACCGATTTATACCACAGCAATCCGCAAAGAATGCGTGACTGGATTACCAATCCTCGTTCTACAGGTTACGAAAGTTTACATTTGACCGTTTTAGGTCCTGACAAAAAATGGATTGAAGTTCAAATTCGTTCCGAAAGAATGGACGAAATCGCTGAAAAAGGTGTTGCAGCACATTATAAATACAAAGAAGGCTTCAAACAAAACAGCGACGATAGAAACTTCGAACAATGGGTTTCTCAGATTAGAGAAGTCATCGAACAACAACAAAACCTTTCCACTACAGAACTTTTGGATAATATTAAACTTAATCTTTATTCCAAAGAAGTTTTTGTTTTCACACCAAAAGGAGAAATTAAAATTTTACCAGTGGGTTCTACTGCTCTGGATTTTGCATTTTCGGTTCACACCGATTTGGGAATGAAATGTTTAGGCGCAAAAATTAATGGAAAACTGGTTCCTATTTCTTACGTTTTACAAAACGGTGACCAAATAGACATTCTTTCTTCTCAAAATCAAAAACCAAAGCAAGATTGGCTAGATATCGTCATCACTTCTAAAGCAAAATCTAGAATTAAAGCCGCGCTTAACTCCGAAAAGAACGGCCAAGTTGCAGAAGGAAAAGAAATTTTCCAAAGAAAATTAAGACACGCAAAACTTACTTTTTCTGAGGAAGAAGTGAATAATATTCAGAAATTTTTCAATCATAAAACCTCTCAAGATTTATTTCTAAAATTCTACGATGGCACTTATGATACCACAGATTTAAAAAAATATGCCGATTCTAAAAGCGCTTTGAAAAATTTCTTCCAAAGATTTAGAAAATCACCCAACATCAATACTGCCTACGAAGAAAGTCCAACCACAGATTTAGACTTAATTGTTTTCGGTAAAGATGAAGAAAAACTGAATTACAGCTTTGCCAAATGTTGTACCGTAATTCCAGGTGATAAAATTTTTGGATTTATCACGATTTCAGACGGAATTAAAGTTCATAATGACAATTGTCCGAACGCAATTAACCTTAGAGCCAATTACGATTATAGAGTAATGCCTGCAAAATGGGTAAATGAGCAGCGTTACAGCAGCAGAGTAAGAATAGAAATCGAAGGCATTGACAGAAAAGGATTGGTTAATGACATTACTGAAGTGATAAGTAATGCCATGAATATTGACATGAAAAGTATTTCTATCGAAAGTAATGACGGTATTTTCTTAGGAACCATCACTTTAGAAGTTAAAAACAAAAGCCAACTAGAAGAAACACTAAAACAACTCAGAAATGTACTGAGCGTAACCCAAGTAAAAAGACTATAAATATGCTGATTACCAATTATTTTAGAAAGTTTTTCCAAATAGCACAATCTTCAGGAAATTTATTGATTATCTGTGTCATCGTCTCATTAATGATTGCCAACTCTAGCTTAGGAGATGATTTTCAAAATCTATTAGATTATCCAATTGGGCCTTATTCTACAAGTCTTTGGATTAATGATGGTTTAATGGCAATTTTCTTTTTATTGGTAGGTTTAGAAATTAAACGTGAACTCGTAGAAGGAGAACTTTCTAGTCTTAAAAACGCTTCTCTTCCTATTTTTGCAGCGATTGGCGGAATGCTGGTTCCTGCATTAATCTTCGTATTTTTTAATTACGGAACAGAATACCAAAATGGATGGGGAATTCCTATGGCAACAGATATTGCGTTTTCTCTCGCCATTATTTCAATGCTGGGGAAAAGAGTTCCCGCTTCTGTTAAAATTTTCCTTACTGCATTAGCTATTGTAGACGATTTAGGTGCAATTGTTGTGATTGCAATTTTCTACACAGAGAAATTAGAATTTACTTATTTAGCTTTGAGTGGTGCCATTTTACTCCTTTTAATTCTTTTAAATTATTTCAAAGTTAAAAAGCATATTTTCTACATCATTCCAGGATTGTTTTTATGGCATTTTATGCATCACAGTGGTATCCATGCTACTATTGCAGGGGTTTTACTAGCATTTACCATTCCTACAAACGAAAGCACTACAGAAATCTCGCCTTTAGAAAAATTAGAAGAAAAATTACACTTACCTGTTAATTATTTCATCATGCCCATTTTCGCATTAGCAAATACTAATATTCAGTTTAAAAGCGGAATGATAGAGGGATTATTTAGCAATTTCGGCTATGGAATTATTCTAGGTTTAGTTCTAGGAAAAGTAGTAGGAATCAATCTTTTTTCCTTCATTGCCATCAAATTAAAGCTAAGCGATTTACCTAAAAAAAGCAATTGGTCTCAAATGATTGGCGCAGGTTTATTGGCAGGAATTGGTTTTACCATGTCTATTTTCATCGCGTTGCTTTCTTACAAAGGACACACCGAAATACAAGACGAAGCTAAATTTGCGATTCTGGTAGCTTCTGCAATTTCTGGATTTTCTGGTTATTTTTTACTGAAACTTTTAGCCAAAAAGAAAATTTCGGTTTCCGATTATAAAGAAAATATTTAAGCATAAAAAAAGGGTTTCTAAAATTTAGAAACCCTTTTTTATTTTAAGGTTTACCTCTTTCGTATTGTGGAGGGAAGAAACTTACTTGATTATTTTCCCAAGAGCTTTTTGCTACAAAATATGGATTTCTCAGAAGTTCTCTTGCTAACAAAATTACATCTGCTTCATCTTTTTGCAAAATTTCTTCGGCTTGAGTTGCATTGGTAATCAAGCCTACTGCACCAGTTTTCACTTCTGCTTCTTGTTTGATTTGATGAGAAAAAGGCACTTGATAACCAGAAAAAACATTGATTTTAGCACCAGAAATATTTCCACCGCTAGAAACATCAATTAAATCTACACCTTTTTCTTTCAAAATTTTAGAAAGCGCTACAGAATCTTCTACATTCCAACCGTTTTCAGCGTATTCTGTTGCAGAAATCCTCACAAACAATGGAACATTATCGTTGAGAACTTCATTCACAGCCTCTACAATTTCTAATAAAATTCTCGCTCTGTTTTCTAAACTTCCGCCGTATTCATCTGTTCTCACATTACTTAAAGGAGATAAAAATTGAGAAATCAAATAACCATGTGCAGCATGAATTTCAATCACATCAAAACCTGCTTTCACACTTCTTACTGCAGCTTCTTTAAAAGCGGTTACCAATTCTGAAATTTCAGATTTTGTTAAAGCATGAGGTGTTCTTTCACCTTCTAGATAAGGAATTTCTGAAGGCGCAACTGTAATCCAACCATTATCTTCCAAAGAAGTTTGTTTGCCATTCCAGGTAGAAGCTTTTCTACCAGCGTGACCTAATTGAATCCCAATTTTGGTTTCTGTATTTTGATGGATGAATTCTACGATTTTTTTCCAAGCTTCAGCTTGTTCATCATTCCAAATTCCGGCACATTTATCAGTAATTCTGCCTTCTGGAACTACACCAGTAGCTTCTGCAATGATTAATCCTACTCCACCAAAAGCGCGAGTTGCATAATGTACCAAATGAAAATCATTTACTACGCCATTTTCTGCAGAATACATACACATAGGCGCCATGACTACTCTGTTTTTTATTTCTAAATTTCTAAACTTAATTGGGGTAAAAAGTTTCATATTTATAAAATTAATTTGAGCCCAAATTTATCATTTTTACGCAGAAAATCACGATTAATTCTTTGGTTTCACAAAATTTTTGTAATTTTACTCTCCGATTTTTTTAAAATGGAAAAAGAATTAAGAATTAAATTTTCTCAAATAGAAAGAAACGAACTTTCAGACATAGAGAAAACCCTTCATGAAGCAGCTATCAATGCTAGAAAAAACGCTTATGCTCCCTATTCTCATTTCAATGTAGGTTGCGCTGTTCTTCTGGAAAACGGAGAAATTGTTACAGGTAACAACCAAGAAAACGCAGCTTATCCTTCTGGTTTATGTGCAGAAAGAGTCACTGTTTTTAATATTGGCGCCAATTATCCGAACGTAAAAATTAAAAAACTATACGTTATTGGTGGACCTTCTAGAGAAGAGACTTTTACTACTGCTACTCCACCTTGTGGTGCATGCAGACAGAGTTTACTAGAATATGAAACGAAGCAAAATGAGCCGATAGAAATTTATTTTTCTGGAATTGATGGAGCGGTTTATAAATGTGATTCAATTAAAGATTTACTTCCGTTCTCATTTGATGCTTCTTTTTTATAAAATCTAAATAGAAAACCTTAGGGTTTTCTATTTTTTTTGAAATATATAGACCAAAAATTTTCACAATTTCTGGTTTAAATGTATATTTGCAATGCTTTTGGTTTCCGATGTTTGTCGGAATTAAAATGGGAATTCGGTGAAAATCCGAAACTGTCCCCGCAACTGTAAATCGTGCTTCGGTGAAAATCGAAGGAATTTTTTGCAAAAAAAGCCATTATCTTATTTGAAAAGATGAGAAGGTGCAAAAAATGCGAAAGTCAGGAGACCTGCCAAAAACATTCATAATCAATACTTTCGGAGGAAAAGTAGAGAAATCCTGTAAAAAACGCAGTTCTTCTGTGGTTTTTCTTTATTTCTTTTCCAGAAAGTTATTGATAGCAGTCATTAACTTTAAAATTTAACAATGAAGAAAAACTTAATCTTCGCAGGAATGCTCTTTGTGACGGGAATTTCACAATTGTCAGCTCAAGAAAAAGAAGAAAAACTAATTCCAGAAGTTACCATCGCAGCAAAAGCTAAACAACAACTTCACAAAACAGGTAAAAATGTTCAACTCCTTACTTCTAAAGATTTAGAAAAATTCAAAGGACAAAACGCTGCAGAAATCCTTAACCAAGTCTCTGGTTATCAAATTACTGGAAACTTCAATAATGGTCCAGAACCGAAATCTCTAAAAATTAGAGGTGGAAAACTAGCCAACGTATTAATTCTAGTAGATGGAATTCCGTTAAAAGACGTTACCGGAAATGATTACAACGCTACAGACCTTAGACTTTTTGCTTCAGAAAATATAGAATCTATAGAAATTCTGAATGGAGCATCTTCGGTTTTATATGGTTCTAATGCTACTGTTTCTGTGATTAACATTAAAACTAAAAAATCTTCTCAACAAGCTTTAGAAGGAAGAATTGGAGCAAGAATTGGCAGTTTCGGAACTTTTGGACAAAATATCAGCGCTCAAGGAAAAATCAATCAATGGAATTATCAATTTTCTGGTTCTAATGAAAAATCAGACGGAATTTCGGCAGCTCTAGGAGAAAATTTCGATAAAGATGGCTTTGAAAAGCAAAATGCAAATGCTACTGTAGGTTACAGCACTCAAAATTTCAATGTAAATGTAAACGCTGGTTATCAACATCATTATTATGATTTTGACAATGGCGCTTTTGAAGATGGAAAATACAAAGGCAATGATACGCAAAAATTCAGCGGACTCAATGCTCAATATTCATACGACAAAGGAAACATTACGTTTAATTCTAGAATTTCTGCGAATGAAAGAATCGTGAGAAACCTAAATAATAACAACTATCAAGACCAATACAGCTATCAAGGTCAAAATATTTTTGCAGAATTGTACAATCAGACTCAATTTTCGGAACATATCAATTTAGTGGCGGGAATTCAGTATGAAACTCAGAATTTAGGTTCTAAATCATTACCTTGGGGCGGAACTTCTATGCAAAATGTATTGACTCTAGGCGAAACAGAGATTCGAAATTTTGATGTTTTTGCCAATGCAAATTTAGCCTATCAAATTTTTCATTTGGATTTAGGAGCACGATTGAACAATCATTCTAAATATGACAATCACTTTGTTTACAGTGTAAATCCATTTATTTTAACAGATTTAGACGATAAATTCTTAAAAATAGGCTATTCTTATGCTACTGCATTTATCGCACCTACTCTTTATCAATCTTATGGTTCATTGCCTTATGTTTTACCAAATTTTGATTTAAAACCAGAAACCAATGCTTCGCATGAATTGGATTTCAGTTTTGGAAAGAAAGACAGAACTTTTGTGGTAAATGCAAGTGTTTTCAGCAGAAAAGAAAAAGATGTTTTCGTGTATAACATTGTAGATTTCAACACTTATGCTGGGAAATTTTTAAACGTAGACAGCAATAAAGTAAAAGGTGTAGAATTAGGAGTTCAATATCATTTCAATGAAAAAGTAAATGTAGGTGGTAATTTCTCTTTCGCTGAAAAAGACAATCCTGCAACAAGATTACGTTCGCCAAAACAAAGAGCAAATGCTTTTTTAGAAATTTTACCGATTAAAAATAACAGAATCAATATTTCTTATCAATATACGTCAAAAAGAAATGATGCGTACTATGATAGCAGTAATTTTAGCACAAAAAATGTGGAATTAGATGCATTTCATTTGTTTAACCTCAATATCAATCAGAAAATCACCAAATCTCTATATACTTATTTAAACGTAGGAAACGTATTGAATACCAGTTATACAGATGTCATCGGTTTTACCACAAAACCTAGAAATATAACTTTAGGAGTTGAATATAAATTTTAAGGATTAAATTTTTATTCCAATTGTTTTTCGAGCTTCAGCAATTTATTTGCTGAAGTTCTTTTTTATGATTTTTTATCAGAATCTAATTTGATAGTATGTTCAGAACTTGCTTCGGGTAAATTTTCGATTTCGTGGTGATATTCTTCTACTTCGTGTTTCATTTCATCTGCCAAAATTTTTTCAATTCTGAGTTTTCTGATGGCGATATTCAATTCATTTCCTAAAAGAAGTAAAATCACATTTAAATTCACCCAAACCATTAATAAAATAAGTGACCCAATAGAACCGTATAAAACATTATATCTGGCGAATTTACTTACATAAACCGCAAAGAAATACGTAGTAATCACAAATACTATCGTCGTGAAAAATGCACCAGGAAGTGCTTGTCTAAATCTGGCAATCTTAGCTGTTCCTACCCAATAAAACAATGCCAACAACAAGAAATAAAACAATGGAAAGGAAACAAAACCAATGATTTTTGATAAATTATCTACAAACCAAGAAATATCATATTGTGGCGTAAAAAGCTTGAGAACGACTTCAGAATAATACACTCCAAAAAGCGCTAAAAAGATAATGGCAATAAAACCAATCGTGATGAAAAAAGACAAAATATATTCATAAACATCGGTTCGTTTTTCTTCGGTGTGGTCATTAAATCCATCAATGAGAGAAAAAGTTCCATTAGTCGCAAAAATCAAAGCAAAAATAATCGTGAAATTACTGATGCTCTTCATATTCGGAACAATACTTTTGGTAATGTAATTCGTAACATCTGCATGCATGTGTGCAGGAAAAACATTGTGCATCAATACTTCAAAAATATAAAACTGAAGCTTATCATAATGCGGTAAATAAGGTAAAATGGAAAGCAAAAACAATAAAAACGGGAATAAACTTAAAAAGAAACTCCACGAAATGGCAGAAGCTTTCGCAATCAATCGGTTTTTAAAAACTCCTTTTACATAAATATCAAACATTTCCCAAAGAGAAATGCCTAACATGGGCAAATGTATGCCATCTAAAAAACGATGAATTTTTCTAAGGAAAGTAGGAAGTTTCAAAATCGTTATTTTATATTTGTACAAAGATAAGGAATGAAAATTAATTTACTCTGCATAGGCAAAACTGACGATAAAGAAATTAAAAATCTCATCAATTACTATCTTACAAGACTTCCTAGACATTGGAATTTTGAAATTACAGAAATTCCAGATGTTAAAAATGCCAGAAATCTCACACCTGATTTGCTTAAAAAAGAAGAAGCTAAATTATTCCTCAATATTATAGAAAACACAGATTTGGTGGTACTTTTAGACGAAAAAGGAAAACAGTTTAACAGCAGAGAATTTGCCCAAAAATTAGATTCTTATCAAAATAATTCTATCAAAAAAATCTGTTTTTTAGTGGGTGGAGCTTATGGTTTTTCAGAAGAAATGTATCAAAGAGCAAACGAAAAAATCTCCATTTCTAAAATGACTTTCACGCATCAAATGATTCGATTATTTTTTGTAGAACAGATTTACCGAGCAGACCAAATCCTACAAGGAAAACCGTATCATAATGATTAAAGTTATGAGTTATGAGTCTTGAGTTGTAACTTCTGACTTTTTGATGACTTTTTTTGCTAAAGTTCCAAAGAATAAAGCCAAAAGAATTCCCATAATTGCGCCTACTATGATATCTCCCGGAAAATGCATTCCGAGATATACTCTACTGTATGCAACAATAGCTGCCCAAACAAATAGAAAGTAAGGCAATTGCTTTATTTTTTTGCCTAAAAGTATGGTAAGATAAGTCGCAACAAAAAAAGAATTAGATGAGTGCGCAGAATAAAACCCGAATTTTCCTCCGCATTTTACTTCTCTCAACAAACCTTCTAATGATGGGTCATGACAAGGTCTTAATCGCTCAAATCCAAATTTAAAAATATTGGCGATTTGGTCAGAAGCAGTAATTCCTAATGCTACAAAAAGCAATATGTAGAACAATGATTTTTTATTGAAATTTTTATACAGAAAATATAAAAAAATAACATAAAGCGGAATCCAGAACCATTTTTCTGAAACCAAAATCCAGAACGGATCAAAAGTAGAACTTCCTAAATTGTTTAGGAAAATCATGGCTTGCTTGTCTTCTAAAATAATTTCTTCCATTATCTTGAAACGGGGCCTTGATATTCGTCGCTTAATTTATTGATTTCTTCTTTAGACTCTTGAATCAATTCATCAGAAGATTTTCCTTCGATTTGTTTTCTTAAATCTAATTCTTGTTTTATTTTTTCGGTAGGATCGTATTCTTGAGCTGCTTTTTTTACTTTTTCTATTTCGCGCTTTATTTCCGAGACTGGATTATCTGTTTCCTTCATGATTTCCGACTTTACATCTTCCATCGCATCTTTCATTTTACGCACACCTTGTCCTAATCCTCTTGCAATTTCAGGGATTTTATTAGGTCCAAATAAAACGACGATTACCAAAGCAATCATCAGCATTTCTCCAAAACTTAGTTCCATTCTGCAAATTTAAATTATTAATTAATAATTATTTACTTTTTTCTGTGAAAAACGTAATAAACAAAATAAGCACTCACTGCCATTAACACAAATCCTAAGAAAAATGGCGCTCCAGAAAACTGAAATGGTGGTTTTAATTCTAAGGTTAAAAGTTTAATTTTAGCATCTGGATGAGTGAAAAAATAGAAAATCTGAGTCATCAATAACGGTCCAATGATAGACGTAATGCTAATGACACTTGTTAAAGCACCTTGCAAATCACCTTGTTCTTTCGGGGAAACTTTTGATGAAATAACGGATTGTAAAGCTGGTCCTGCAATTCCTCCTAAACAATAAATGGCTAAAATAGCGTACATCATCCATTCTTTTTGAGCGAATGCAAAAAGCAACATTCCTGTACAGTAAAACATAATTCCGTATAAAATACTTCTCTCACTCCCCAATTTAGGATGAACTTTTCTAATTAAAAATCCTTGAACAAAAGCGGTAAAAGCTCCCATCACACCGAGAGAAATCCCTACTGTTTTTTCGTCCCAGGCAAATTTATACATCGTAAAATATGCCCAATTGGTTTGTACCGCATGACTCGCCAAATACACCAAAAACCAAGCAACAAAAAGTTTTAAAATTTCAGGATGTGTTCTTACTTTTAGCAGAGAACCCACTGGATTGGCTCTTTTCCATTCAAAAGGTCTTCTGTGCTCTTTTCCTAAACTTTCTGGCAATATAAAATATCCGTAAGCGAAATTCACCAAGCATAAAACAGCGGCCGCATAAAATGGAACTCTAGACCCGAATTGTCCTAATAATCCACCAATTACAGGACCAATAATAAATCCTAAACCAAAAGCAGCACCTATCATTCCAAAGTTTTTAGAACGATTGCCATCATCTGAAATATCTGCTATATAAGCAGAAGCGGTAGTGATACTTGCTCCCGTAATTCCAGAAAAAATACGACCTACAAACAGCCAAAAAATAGTTGGCGCCCAAGCTTGAATAAAAAAGTTAATAGAAAATCCTAAAAGTGAAAATAAAATCACCGGTCTTCTTCCATACTTGTCACTTAAATTGCCCAAAAATGGCGCAAAAAGGAATTGCATGAAAGCATATAAAAAACTAAGCCAACCTCCATATTTAGAAGCTTCGCTTACATCTCCATTAATCAATTCTTCTATTAATTTAGGCACTACTGGGATTACAATTCCCCACCCTGTAATATCAATGATTAAGGTGATAAATATAAACCAAATCGCAGCTGTTTTATTCGAATTTTTCATACAGAAAGCGAAGATACATTTTTTTCGATTTTCAAAAAATTTTTTAACTTTTATATATCGACTTATCTCATAAAAAAAGCGCTCTTTCGAGCGCTTCTATTTATTTTTCTGTGGTTGTTCTTTCGTGTGGAGCTTCTTCTTTTCCTGTTTTTAGGAAATCGTATGCAAGTGCAGATGCAATGAATACTGAAGAATAAGTTCCGAAGAAAATACCTAAGAATAATGCGAACATAAATCCTTTTAAGTTATCTCCTCCGAAGAAGAATATAGCCATAATTACTAGTAAAACAGTAAATGATGTATTGAAAGTTCTACCTAGTGTACTAGAAATAGAGTCATCAAACAATCCCGCTAAAGTAAGAGATTTTTTCTCTTTCAAATATTCTCTAATTCTGTCGAATACAATTACGGTATCATTTATTGAGTAACCGAGTACTGTAAGAATCGCAGCGATAAAGTCTTGGTTAATCTCCATGTTGAATGGCATGATATTTTTAAAGAACGAGAAGAATCCTAGAATGATAATTGCATCGTGAGCTAATGCTGCTACCGCACCCAAAGAGAATTGCCATTTATTAAATCTGAATAAGATATAAATGAAGATTCCTAATAAAGATGCTAATACTGCATAAGTACCGCCTGTCTTAATATCATCTGCTACAGTAGGTCCTACTTTAGAAGAAGAAACAATTCCTAATTCTGAACCTTGAGCGTCTTTGAAATCTGCTAATGTAGTATTTGGAGATAAGAAAGGTTTTAAACCTTCATAAAGTTTCTTCTCGATATCTTGGTCAGCTTCGATGGATTCATCATCAATTTTATAGTCAGTTGTAATTTTCAATTGGTTTGCATTACCAAAAGTTTTAACATCTACTGCTTGAGATTCACCATTTAAAACGAATAATTTAGCAAGAGATTCATGAGCTTTAGTAGCTTCTACATCTTTGTCAAATCTTACTACATAACTTCTACCTCCTTTGAAATCTACCCCAGTCTTGAAACCGTAGTTAAAAATGGAGAATAAACTCGCAACAGTAAGAATTGCAGAAACAACGTAAGCATATTTTCTTTTACCAATGAAATCAATCCATACATTTCTGAACCAATTTTTGGTAATTGGAGTCCAAACAGAAAGTCCTTTTCCTTTATTTAATCTATGGAAAATCATTACTCTAGATAACAATACAGAGGTAAAGAAAGTCATGATAAGACCAATACCTGTAGTCACCGCGAAACCTTTAATAGGACCTGTACCAAAGATAAATAATACTAATGCTGTTAATAATGAAGTAAGGTGACCATCTATAATTGCAGAAAGAGCATGTTTGAAACCGTCTGTATATGCTTGTTTAATAGATTTACCTGCGAATAATTCTTCTTTCGTTCTTTCGTAGATGATTACGTTCGTGTCTACCGCAATTGCCATGGTTAATACAATACCAGCAATACCAGGAAGAGTAAGTGTAGCATTGATAGAATCCATAATTCCGAAAAGGTAGAATAGGTTAAATATCATTGCTATAATCGCATAAACACCAGCACCACCATAGTAGAAAATAATATATACTACAATAATTAGGAATGCAATAAAGAAAGACCAAAGTCCTGCAGAAATAGATTCTTGACCAAGAGAAGGCCCTACTACATCTGCCTGAACAACTTTAGCAGAAGCTGGCAATTTACCTGCGCTTAATACATCTGTAAGGTCTTTAGCTTCTTCTTGAGTGAAACTTCCTGAAATCTGAGATCTACCAGAAGGAATTGGCTCATTTACATTTGGAGCAGTGTAAACAATGTTATCTAAAGTTACTGCAACTGGTTTTCCTACGTTTTTCTCAGTAAGTGTTTTCCAGTCTCTAGTACCTTCAGTATCCATTTGCATGTCTACTACAATTCTACCAAGATTATCATAGTTAATTCTAGCAGTTTCTACCGCACCATCTACTGGAGCTTTTTGATTGATATTACCTCTGATAGCATAAAGTACTAAATTATCTGGATCAGCAGCATCTGGTTTATAACCCCACATGAATTTAGTAAATTTAAGGTTTGCAGGTCTTAGTTTTATTGCAATTTCGCTATTCAGAATTTTGTTCATTGCTGAAGTATCAGAAAGCTTGATATTACCTACACCAGCTTGTCTCAATGTATTCAACTGAAGCATGTTGATTAAATTAGTGTTTTTAGCAACACCAAGAGAATCTGCTTTTGCTGGAACAATTTTAGAAAGTGTTTCTAGATAAGGAGCAACTTCGTTGATTTGTTGTACTTCCCAGAACTGCAATTTAGCAGAAGTAGAAAGCATTTTTTTCACTTTGTCTTTATCTTTAATACCTGGCATCTCTACCGCAATTCTACCAGTACCAGGAACACGTTGTACGTTTGGTTGTACCGCTCCCATTTTATCAATTCTGGTTCTAATTACTTCGAATGCAGTTCCTACAGAAGCATCAATTTTATTTCTAATAATAGATTTTACTTGCTCATCTGTAGTATTGAATTTAATTTGACCACTTAATTTTTGAGTTCCAAAAACTTCTGGGCTAGCCAATTTAAGACCAGCTTTTTTCTCTTGATTAACTAAGTCAAACTGAGTGAAAAAATCTTCGATATAAGGTTTTGTAGACTGTTTCTGAACTTGATCTGTTCTGTCTAGCGCTTCTATAACGATAGGATTAGTAGAATAATTGGTTAAATCATTTACTAAATCTCTTTGGTTAATTTCTAATAGAACGTTAATACCACCTTTTAAGTCCAAACCAAGCTTCATTTCTTTCTGCTTAGCTTCAGGATAGTTCAGCTGAGTGAATCCTAAATGGATGGTATCTTTAGAAAGACGAGCAATTTCTTTATTATATTTTGCTTCGTCTTCACCAGCAATAGCTTTGGCTTCATTTTCTATTTTACTTGCATACCAAGTTGGCAACAACTCGTTGATACAAATAAGCCCAAGAACAATCGCTACAATCGTAATAAGTCCTTTTCCTTGCATTGTTTATAGTTTACAACATTTAAAATTATAGTCGGCAAATATAATGATTATCAGTTGAAATAAAAATTTTGTAGGTATGATTTTTTGATAAATAGCAAAATAAAAAAATCTTTGATTTATCAAAGATTTAAATATATGTTAATCAAATAAATTAAATTAAAGTTTACCTCTTGTTTTTATCCCATTCTTTAAGCAAATCTTCAAAAAATGACTTCACTTCAGTTTTATCACCTTCTACACTTATTTTAAAAGAAGTACCATCTATTTTGCTAATCATTAAATATGGACAATACGTTAATCCAGCGTTGTAAACAGTGTCAATAGACTTTATATCTTTGTAAAATGCAGAATTAATTACATTTTTACTTTCATCTTCTTTATCAATCCAATATTTTGCAACCCTTTTATTCGTAAAAAAATTTCCTGAATTTTCCTTTCTATACTCTGAATAAAACTTAATAATTCTTTCATTTTCATCTATAAGATTTAAATCCTGTATTAAGCTAATATCAGATTTATTCAAAGTATCATTTGTTTCTATTTTATTACAAGAAACTAATAAAACTAGAGAAACAAAATTTATTAAAATTGATTTCATAATATAAAATTTCTCTCCCAATCTAGCACTCTAAAATTCTCCCACTAAAAATTAAACCGTCATCGAAAACAATCTGGTTTCTGGCATTTTTCTCATCATTCTTAAGTCAAAAGCCATGGCAACATTTCTGGTAAAAACTCTACCTTTTTCGGTAATTTTTACGGTATTTTCTGAAATTTCCACCAAACCATCTTCTTGCATTTCTTGAAGTTTTTTCAATGCTTCTGATAATTCATCAAAAGAATTTTCGGATGTAAAAATGGTTTCTAACTGGCACATTAAATTAAGAATATGTCTTCTTAATTTTAAATCTTCTTCATTCAAGATATGTCCTTTCACTACAGGAATAATTCCCTCTTCGACTCTTTTTTGATATTCTTCCACCGATTTTTCGTTTTGAGCAAAAGCATACCAAGAATCCGAAATCGCAGACATTCCTAAACCTACCATCAATTGAGTATTACTTGAAGTATACCCCATAAAATTTCGGTGTAATTTTTTATGAATTAAAGATTGGTACAAATCATCTTTTTCGAGTGAAAAATGATCCATTCCTACCTCTATATAGCCCAATTCTTCTAACAGTTTTTTGCCATTTTCGTAGAGTTTACGTTTTTCTTCGCCACTTGGCAAATCATTTTCGTCAAAACCACGTTGACCAACGCCTTTTATCCACGGAACGTGAGCGTAAGAATAAAATGCCAGTCTGTCTGGTTTTAATTCCAAAGTCTTTCTGATGGTAAATTCCATAGCATCCCAAGTTTGGTGCGGCAATCCAAAAACCAAATCGTGAGAAACACTTTTATATCCAATTTCTCTAGCCCATTCTGTAACGTTTTTCACCTTTTCGAAAGGCTGAATTCTATTGATGGCTTTTTGAACTTTAGCATCATAATCTTGTACCCCGAAACTACATCTTCTAAAGCCTAAATCATACAAAGTTTGCAAATGCACTTTGGTGGTATTATTCGGGTGACCTTCAAAAGAAAATTCAGGATTTTCGGCAATTTCTACTGTGCTAAAAATTCCTTCTAGTAAAATTCTCAAATTTTCTGGTGAGAAAAAGGTAGGAGTTCCACCACCCAAATGTAATTCTTTAAGTTTTGGTTTTTCTTCAAAAAGATTAAGATAAAGATTCCACTCTTTTAAAACACTTTCTAGATATGGTGTCTCTACAGAATGCTGTTTGGTAATACGTTTATGACAAGCACAAAAAGTACACAATTGTTCACAAAAAGGAAGGTGAATATAAATAGAAATCCCTTCTTGAGCATTACTCTCGTTGAAAGACTGAATAACAGTTTTTTGCCATTGCTCAGAAGTAAAACCATCATTATCCCAGTAAGGAACGGTAGGATAAGAAGTATATCTAGGTCCCGGAATATTATATTTATCGATTAAAGAATTCATTTCTGTAATTTTAAATTTAAGACTGCAAAAATAGGGATTTTATTTTCTAAGATTAATAGAATTATTTAATTAACAAATTCTTTTAAAATAAATATTATACTTGAAACCATTGACAGAATTATCAACATCCAAAAACTAACGAACAAACTATAATCCCAAACTCTTAAACTTTTTTCACCATATCGTTTAAACTTAAACTTTCTCCATTTTTTATAAAAGATAAAAAGTATAAATGAAATAACTAAAGAGATTAGTGATAAAATAAAATTCATAGTTTAATCTTTAAATTCCGCTTTTAAAATTCTATTTTTACCAGCAAAAACAAGGCTGTTTTCATCTATCCATTCGCAAACGTAAAGATTTTTTTCTTGTGAAATCGTCTTCCAGGTTTTTCCATAATCGCTAGAGAATTCTATATTCTGGTCTCCTACCGCAATAATATCTTTGCCTTTAGATTTCGGACGAATTTTCACACACGTTTTATAACCTCCATTTTTTCCAGAAGCTTGAATTTGCCATGTTTCGCCACCGTCTGAAGTCGTAGCGATATTGTTAATATTATCTGATTGCTGGGTGTAATCACCACCTACTGCAATCCCGAATTTCTCATCATAGAAATCTATAGAATAAATTCCTGTAGACGATTTCCCGTTGACAAAAGGTGTATTATAAACATTCCAAAAATATGGTTTATCCCAATTGAATTTGAAAATTCTAGAAACCGTTCCTCCTGTTGCAATCCAAACGGTATTTCCTTTCATTGCAATATTGGTATTACTCGCTGCAAAATGTGCTTCACCTTCATGATATTTCGGCATAATTCCGCCTTCGTTTTTATAATTTTTGCTCGAAATAATTCTAAAATGAGGTTTTCCTTCTTTTCTTGGGTCACTTATTGCCAATCCTCTTCCCTTTTCATCAAACATAAAAGCGTCATAAAATGCAGTTTTTATGGTATCGGTAAAAACTTCTTCTGCCGTAAAAGTACTTTTGGTAATTTTATAAAAAGTAGCAGGACTTTCGATGTTTACAGTGTAAAACAAATCGTCTGTTTGTGCCAATGTCCTGAATTGAAGATTTGCATCTGATAATTTCATTTGCTTTCTAATCGTTGGTTCTTTCAAATGAATATACCCAAATTTAGAATCTGTAGCGGCGTAATACACTTTGTTTTGCCAAATCTGAATTGCTCTTACACTCATGTTATAATTATCTGCTAAAGCCGAGAATTCTAGACTTTGAGCCATTATAAAAGCATGAGCCAACAAACAAAAGGCTAATATTATTCTTTTCATTTTTACTTTTTTACAAAAATAAAAAATCCCACCAAAAAGTGGGATTTAATTTGTTAATTTTTATTATCAATATCGATTTCTATTTCTTCTAAAGGCTCTTGTTCCGCTTTGAAAGTTTCACCGAAACCACCATTTTGAAGTTTAGAATTTTTTCTACTGTATAAGAAGTAAATCACAAAACCAAACAACAACCAAATTGCAGAATATGTTTGTGCTTCTATACTTAAATTAATAATCAAATAAATATTAATTAAAATTCCTAAAGTTGCAATTACTGGCAATGCAGGAACTCTAAAATTTCTTTGAAGATTAGGTTGTTTTACTCTCAATACCCAAACCGCAACACAAACCATCGTAAACGCGAAAAGCGTCCCGAAACTTGTCATGTGTGCTAAATCGTTAATAGGTGTAAAAGCTGCAACTACAGAAATAACTCCACCAAGAATCATTAAATTTTTACTTGGAACACCTGTTTCTGCGTTTACTTTAGAGAAAGTTTTAGGAATTAAACCGTCTTTAGACATTCCTAAGAAAATTCTAGATTGTCCCATAATCATTACCATCAATACAGAAATAAGACCTACTGTAGCAGCAATCGTGATGATGTATCCTGCCCAAGCTTGACCAGCAATATCAAACGCATAAGCTACTGGAGCTTTAATTGCATCTGGATATTTTCCTAGTGGATTGAAATCTGAATAATGCATCATCCCTGTTAAAACCAATGAAACTAAAATATACAATAAAGTACAAATTAATAAAGAAGCAATAATAGCAAATGGTACATCTTTTTTAGGATTAATCGCTTCACCAGCTTGTGTAGAAACTGCATCAAAACCTACATAAGCAAAGAAAATAGCAGATGCTCCCGCTATAATTCCGGCATAACCATAAGCACTGTGCGAAACTCCGTTTTCAGTAATTACAGTTGGCTCTGGAATAAAAGGTGTCCAGTTAGCTGGGTCAATGAAAAATGCTCCTGCTACAATTACGAAAATAATCGCAGCTACTTTTAACATTACAATAAAATTATTTGCTTTAGCAGCACCTTTAGTTCCTCTCAATAAGATAGAAATTACTATTAAAACAATGAAAAACGCTGGTAAATTCATAGAAAAACCTGAGTTTCCTGCTGCTAAATATGTTTGAGGATCGGTAGTTAGCCAAGCTGGAAGATGCAAGCCAAACATTTTGAGCAATTTCCCAAAATATCCTGACCAAGAAACCGCCACCGTCATAGAACCCATTGCATATTCTAGTATCAATCCCCATCCAATAATCCATGCGAAAATCTCTCCTACTGTTCCATAAGCGTAAGCATAAGCAGAACCTTCTACGGGTAGAATAGATGCAAATTCTGCGTAACACAGTGCTGCAAATACACAAGCAATCCCAGCAATTACGAAAGAAAGTGCAAGAGCTGGACCTGCATTATAATATGCACCAGTTCCTGTCAATACAAAAATACCACCACCAATAATGGCTCCAATTCCTATGGCTGTTAAACTCCATTTCCCGAGAACTCTCTTCAGCTGACTCTTTTTGATGTCTGCCTCATAAGCTTCCATCGGCTTTTTAATCCAAATATTCGACATATTAAATCAATTTTTTACATTTTAGAATTCACGAAAATATAAATTTTTTAGAAGTATTAAGAACTTTTATTCAATTTTTTAACAGAGATGGTAGATTTCCGCAAATAATAGCTTTGAAAGATTATCATTTTTTTATTTGTTTTTTTGCGAATCTTTAAATTTTTAATTCCGCGCTTATTTTCTAAACGAAATCTTTATCTTTGAAACAATGAATTTGTACGAACTTTTTTTCAAGCCTTACGAAACCTACACCAATTTTCAGATTTTTCTGGAAGCAACGGCAGCTATTTTCGGGTTGCTGAGTGTTTATTTTTCCATCAAAAAAAATATCTGGGTTTATCCTACAGGTATAATTTCTACTGCGATTTATGTGTATATACTTTTTAATTTTGGACTTTTAGGAGATGCTATGATTAATGTGTATTATACGATTATGAGCATTTATGGCTGGATTCTTTGGTCGGCCAGTTCAGAAGATAATATCCACGTAGAAGTTTCGTGGGCAAACTTCAAACAATGGATTTTTGCCACAGTTTTATTTATCTTCAGTTTAGGGTTGGTTACCCTCATTTATTATTATAAACCCGCAATAGACAATCATTTTTCTACCGAAAATGTAAATTTAGGTTTGCATCATCTCGATTGGGCAAATTGGTTAGATGTATTCACCACTTCTATATTTTTAGTAGGAATGTGGTTTATGGCAAAGAGAAAAATAGAAAACTGGATTTTTTGGATGATTGGCGATTTCATTTGCATTCCGATGATGCTCTACAAAGGTCTAGGAATTACTTCGGTGCAATATTTGGTTTTTACGGTAATGGCTTATCTAGGATATTTAGAATGGAAAAAATCAATCAAAAAAATGTAAAAATTCTAATAATCTAAGATATATTTGCAAACTTATTCATTATTTCAATTTTAAAAATTAATGACAACACTAGATTTTTATAAATATCAAGGAACAGGTAACGATTTTGTAATGATAGACAATCGTGACTTAAGTTTCCCAAAAGATACAGAAACCATCAAAAAACTCTGCGACAGACGTTTCGGAATTGGTGGTGATGGACTTATTTTACTAGAAAATGCAGCAGAAGGAGATTTTAAAACAGATTTCAAAATGGTGTATTACAATTCAGACGGAAATGAATCTACCATGTGTGGAAATGGCGGAAGATGCATTGTAGCTTTTGCCCATTTTTTAGACATTTTCGAGGATAAATGTACGTTTCTTGCTATCGATGGTTTACATGAAGCCGAAATGAATTTCGGGACGGTTAAACTGAAAATGATAGATGTAGAAAACATTAAAAACATTGATGAAGATTTTGAACTCAATACTGGTTCTCCTCATTTTGTGAAATATGTAGAAAATTTAGAAAATTATGATGTTTACAACAATGGTTATGCCATCAGAAATTCTGAAAGATACGCTCAAGAAGGCATCAATGTTAATTTTGTAGAAAAAACGGATGAAAATAAAATCTTTGTAAGAACTTATGAACGTGGTGTAGAAGACGAAACCTACAGTTGTGGAACGGGTGTAACTGCTTGTTCGTTAGTTTATATGCTTCAAAATCATGTAGAAAAAGTAGACGTAAAAGTTCTGGGCGGAAATCTAAAAGTATATGCAGAAAAAACTGAAAACGGATTCAAAAACGTTTGGCTAGAAGGTCCCGCAAAACAAGTTTTCAAAGGAAAAATCAATTTATAATGAAATCGGCTGTCAGCATTCTGCAATCAGCTAACTAAAAATAAATGCCAAAAGCTGAAAGCTGAAGGCAAAAAGCAATAATTATTTATGAAAAAAGGTTGTTCTATCATCGCTGTTATTGGGCTAATCGTTTTTTTGATTGGCGGATACTTTGCATTTAATTTTTTGAAAAAATATAAACTCGGGAACGTAGCAAAAGAAGGCTATATTCTCGTTCCGACAGGTGCAAATTTCGAACAAGTGCTTGATTCTATTTCTCCTTATCTTAAAAATAAAGAAAGTTTCAAAGAAGTAGCACTTAATAAAAATCTTGACCAAAAAATTAAGCCTGGTCGTTATAAAATTGAGTCTGGAACAGACAACACAGACTTGGTAAACATGATTAAAGCTGGAAACCAAACAGAAAGCAGTTTCAGAATTGGAGATTTCAATGATGTTTATCAAATGATAGGAAGAGTTTCTAGAAAAACAGAAGCAGATTCTTTAACTTTTGTAAAAGAATTCAATAAAATTGCAGTTTCTAAAGGTTATAATAACGCCGAAGATTTAAAAAAATACTTCTTTGCAGATACTTATCAATTCTTTTGGACGGTAAAACCAGCGGAATTTTTTGAAAAATTCGAAAAACAATATCAAGAATTTTGGAACGAAGAAAGACTTGCCAAAGAGAGAAAACTCAACCTTTCTAGAGAAGAAATTTATGCACTAGCTTCTATCGTTTACAAAGAATCTGGCGGTAAAACAGATGAGCAAAAAACCATCGCAGGATTATACCTTAATCGTGTAAGAAAAGGAATGAAACTACAATCTGATCCTACTGTAATTTACGCTATCAACAAAGAAAACAACTTTACTCAAGATATAAAAAGAGTGCTTTACAAGCACCTTTCCTTCCCTTCTCCTTACAATACTTATGCAGTAAAAGGAATTCCACCAGGACCAATTTGCGTGGTTGATAAAAGTTCTGTAGATGCCGTTCTAAACGCAGAAAATAACAATTATATTTACATGTGTGCAGACCCAAAAAGAATGGGTTATCATAAATTTACAGACAATGATATAGAACATGCTGCTAATGCAAAAGCTTATCAAGATTGGCTCAATTCAAAGAACATCACCCAATAAATTAACAAAATTTTAACTTTATTTCATTTAACATATTAAAGATTTCTGCGTCTAATTCACAGAAATCTTTTTATTTATTAAAAATTTAAAAAAATAATCTGGAGCGAAAATTAGCTTCACAACACAAAAATTAATGAAGATGATTCAAACAGAAATTCTAAATTTAATTACCAAAAAAACACTAGGTCTAACACTCGTTCTTTCTGCTGCTGCAATTGCTTTTGCACAAGAAAAACAACAAATTTCAGGTAAAATTGTAGATGCACAAAACAATGCTGTTCCTTATGCTTCTATCTCTTTTAGCAATAAAACCGTAAAAGAAAATGCTGCGCTTTTTAGCGATGCTACTTTAACCGATGAAAAAGGAAACTTTACCATTAACCTTATTCCTGGAAACTACGAAATCACCATTGATGCAGTAGATTTCAAAAAATTAGTGGTTACAAAAAGTATCGGGCAAAATCCTAATTTAGGAAACATCAAAATAGAATCTGAGCAACAAGTTACCAACGCTAAAACTAAGGATATAGAAGGCGTAACTCTTACCTCTACTGCAAAACCTTACAAAGTAGAATTAGACAAAAGAACTTATGATGTAAGTGCAGACATTACCACAAAAGGCGGAAATCTTCAAGATGTTTTACAAAACGTACCTTCAGTTTCAGTAGAAACAGATGGAACTGTTTCTATGAGAGGAAACTCTAATGTAAGATTCTTAATTAATGGTAAACCTTCTTCTATGCTAGGAATTGATGATAATGCAAATGCACTTCAATCTATTCCTGCCGACCAAATAGAAAAGATAGAAGTGATTACAAACCCTTCTTCTAAATTTGAATCTGCGGGAACTGCCGGAATCTTAAATATTATTCTTAAAAAGACTAAAAAAACTGGTTTTAATGGTAGCGTAGAAGGAACACTTGGTTATTTACCAACTACCCGATTAAATACTAATTTAAGCTGGAGAAAAGGGAATTTAACGTATTATCTAAATGGTGGTGGTAGCTATAATGAAGGAAAATTTACTTCGAGAAATGACTACGCACTCAATACCAATGTAATATCGCCTGTTGCAGGAACACTCCTTAATTCACATCAAGAAAGTGAAACCAATAATTATAACAAATCTTACAACGTAAATACTGGTTTATCTTACGACATCACTCCGAAAACTACGATTAGCTCATCAATCATGTTGAGAGGTTCTAACAGTAATAATGAATCTAATACCGATTATGATGAGAATATCTATGACGGGAACACAAGTGTTTTACAAAAAACCAATCGTAATAGTGATGGAAAAGGTGAAAACTTATCATTTCAAGCAGATGCAGGTCTTGACCATAAAATAGACGACAAAGGTCAATTGATTTCATTTGCTGCTAGTTTCCAGACTTCCAATAATGATAGTAGCTCTGATATTAAAGAAACTACTTCTAACAATGCTAAGAGCAACGATATAAGTGTTCAGAATTCTAAAAACCGAACCATTCTCCTAAAAGCAGATTACGAATTGCCAATTGGTGAAAAATCTAAGATAGAAGCTGGAGCAAGATATGATGCGAACAAAAATGATTACGACTACGAAGTAACAAGAAGCATTAACGGAGGTTCTGCAGCTATTTTACCTTTATATACAAGTTTAACTACTTATGACGAGAAAATTTCTGCAGCTTACACTCAGTTTAAGAGTAAAATCAGTGATAAAATTTCTTATCAATTAGGTTTAAGAGTAGAAAATACCAATATTGATTTAAGTTTTGACAGAGCAGATGGACTAAACAAACAAGTTCCAAAAGATTACACCAACGTATTTCCTACAGTTTTCTTAAGTTATGATATTTCTAAAAATAATCAATTCTTATTAAATTATACCGAGAGAATTAGAAGACCAAGATCTTTCTTCCTTATTCCGTTTATGTCTTTGAACAATAACAGAAATTTATTCGAAGGAAATCCAGATTTGAATCCTTCATTAGTACATTCTTATGAATTCGGGTATAGTTTACAAAAAAATAAATTCAGCATTACTCCTACTTTATACTATAGAAATACAGTAGATGATATTAAAATGTATCAAGAAAGAACTCTTGACGCAAACAATAACACCGTTATTACAACAAAACCTATAAACTTAGGAACAGAACAAACCTATGGTTTAGACCTTAATGCAAGTGTAGACATTACTAAATGGTGGAAAGTAATGGGTAATTTAGATTTATTCGGTTATAAAACTGAAGGTAAATTTCAAGGAATAGATTATTCAGGTGATGGCTTCTCTTCTAGAGTAAGACTTACCAATACTTTCAGACCAGATAAAAATACAAGTTTCCAAATTCAATCTTTCTTTAGAGGAGGACAAAAAACTGCAAGCAACGAACAGAAAGCAATGTATGCTGTAAGTTTAGGCGCCAATAGAACCATTTGGAAAGGAAACGGTACACTAAGTTTCAATGTACAAGATATTTTCAATACCAGAGCAAGAGAAACTGCATTTACCACAGAGACGTATACCAACTCTTCTTATATGCAAATGATGCCAAGAACATTTACCGTATCATTAAGCTACAGATTTAAACAAGGAGAAAAAGTAGATAGTCAAAAACGTAAAAAAGACATTAACAATAATGACAACGGCGGCGATGATCAAATGCCACCAATGTAATAAAAACAAAATCCGAGAAAATTTCTCGGATTTTTTTATTTATCTAACTTCGCTTTTTCGGCTTCGTAGATTCTTTTTCTTAAATCTGTGGAAGAAAAGCGGTGGTCTCTTTTATTGTAATAAATTTCAATTCCTTTTTCTTCGCAATATTGTCTTCCTGTGAAATCTTTGTCTTTATATTCATCACCAATAATTCTCACATCAATCACAAAAGACCTCAAAATATCTTCTAAATCCTGCTCTGTGTAATAGGGAACGATTTCGTCTACTGCATTTACTGCTTTTAGCTGAATATAGCGTTCTACAACCGTTTGAGTAGGTTTATTTTTAGTAGGTCTGTCATAAGCTGGGTCTAATTGTAGCCCAACTATCAAATAATCGCAAACCGTTTTTGCTTCTTCTAACATCTTGATATGACCTGCATGAAGCAAATCAAATGATGAAAAAGTGATTCCTATTTTTTGAGTTTTCATAGTATTTTATTTTTCTCTGGTTTCTAAATATTTTTGCCATTGCCAAACGGTTCTGAGTGCTTCTTCCAATGAAGTTTCAGATTTCCAACCGAGTTCTTTTTCGGCTTTATCAGCGTTTGCATAAGCAATGGTAATATCTCCAGCTCTTCTTTCACAAATTTGGTAAGGAACCGCTACATCATTGGCTTTTTCAAAAGCATGAACCACTTCTAAAACAGAACTTCCTTTTCCTGTTCCTAGGTTATAAATATCTACCAGCGTTTCAGCGTTTTCAGAAATTAATTTCTGCAAAGCTTTTACATGCGCTTTTGCCAAATCTACCACATAAATATAATCTCTAACCGCTGTTCCGTCTTCGGTATCATAATCATTTCCCCAAACCGAAAGTTTCTCACGAACTCTAGCTGCAGTTTGCATTACATAAGGAACCAAATTATTCGGAATTCCGATAGGTAGTTCTCCTAATTTTGCTGATGAATGTGCACCAATTGGATTGAAATACCTCAACAAAGTAATTTTTTTATGATGAGCGGTTGCAAAATCTTTCAGAATTTCTTCGCCCATTTGTTTAGTTTTCCCGTATGAAGATTCTGGCAATTTCAGAGGTGTATTTTCGTCGATTGGCATTTTATCCGCTTGTCCGTAAACCGTACAGCTAGAGCTAAAAATGAAATTAGAAATATTTCTTTCTTTCATTTCTTGCAAAAGATTTAGAAGCGAAAAAAGATTATTTTCGTAATAATCAATAGGTTTTACCTGAGATTCACCCACTGCTTTATACGCTGCAAAATGAATACAACCTTCGATTTTGTGAGCATCAAAAACTTGTTTCAATAATTCCTTTCTTTTTAAATCAAAAGGATAGAAAATAGGTTTTTTGCCAGTGATTTCTTCAATATTTTTAAGGATAAATCTTTCAGTATTGGATAAATCATCAATGATGACTACTTCAAAATTATTTTGGAGCAGTTCTACCACAGTATGAGAACCAATATATCCTAATCCGCCTGTTACGAGTATTGCCATTTTTTCAAATTAAATTAGTCATTAAAATATCCAACATTATTTTTTTGGGCATTTTCAATGTCTTTTACTGGTATTTTAGAATTATTTTGAGTATTAAAAGTTGAAATATAAAAAATTAAAATTTTAGAGTAATTCGTTAATAAATCATTAAATACATAATACTTACCTACTTTTTGAACGGAAGAATGTTCTGGTTTTTCTTTCCATTTAAAATCAGCTGTAAAACCATTGAGAGAAACATGAGTATCATAAATTTGCAAAACTTTATTTTCATCAAAATATAACTCTCTCTTAATTAATAAACTGTGAAAAATTGAAACTTTTTTACTTTCAATGAATATAAAAGTCTTAGGATGATTTTCTTTATTTGCTTTAAAATAATTGTCAATCTTATCATCAATCTTTGAATCTAAAGTATAATCATCTAAAGAATTACCTCCTATAGAGCCATACATAATTAAGAATAGTAAAACAAATATTATTGCAATATAAAACCCTTGACTCTGTTTAATTTTTTTGAAAATATAAATAGAAATAAGAATAGAAGCTACAAATGATAAAATTGCAATAATTAAATTTGATAAAATTATTAAATCTATTCTATTCATCATCCTATTTCATGAATTCCAATACAGAATCAGTAATAAACTTCAATTGCTCCTCTTCTAATTCTGTGTGCATTGGCAAAGAAATCACTTGGTCTAATAATTTATCTGTGTTAACAAAATCCGCATCATTAGACTCTTGGTAATAGGCTTTTTGCTTTCTCAACGCAACTGGATAATAAATCATCGCTGGAATTTCTTTTTCGGCTAAAAACGCTTGTAATTCGTTTCTTTTTCCGTTCAAAATTCTGAGTGTATATTGATGGAAAACGTGAGTAGAGTTTTCTGCTCTTTTCGGTGTTAAAATATTTGGATGATTCGCAAAAGCTTTGTCATAATAATCTGCCGCACTTCTTCTTGCAGCATTATAAGAATCTAAAAGTGGAAGTTTCACCCTTAGAACCGCAGCTTGAACACTGTCTAATCTAGAATTTACGCCTACTTCGTCGTGATAATAACGCTTGTACATTCCGTGGTTTACAATTCCACGCATTTTGTAAGCTAACTCATCATCATTGGTAAAAATAGCACCACCATCTCCATAACAACCTAAATTTTTAGATGGGAAAAAACTTGTGGTTCCGATAGTTCCCATAGTTCCAGATTTTTTTACTGTACCATCAGAAAAAGTGAAATCTGCACCAATTCCTTGACAATTGTCTTCTACTACGAATAAATTATGTTCTTTTGCTACTTCTAAAACGGCTTCCATATTAGCACATTGTCCGAACAAATGCACAGGAATAATCGCTTTCGTTTTTGGAGTAATCGCAGCTTTTAATTTTTCAATGTCAATATTGAAAGTATCATAATCTACATCTACTAAAACTGATTTTAATTTTAAAAGATGAACCACTTCTACCGTTGCCGCAAAAGTGAAATCTGCGGTAATAACCTCATCACCAGGTTGCAAATCTAGCGCCATCAAAGCGATTTGTAACGCATCTGTACCATTAGCACAAGGAATCACATGTTTTACACCAAGATATTGCTCTAATTCTTTTTGAAAATTCTGAACTTCTGGACCATTAATGAATTGTGCACTTTGCATCACGTTTAGCACTTTTTCGTCTACTTCATTTTTTATTTTTTGATACTGACTTTGTAAGTCAACCATTTGGATTTTTTTCATTTCTAAAAATTTTAGCAAAAATACGGAATTTGTAAGGAAAAATAAGTGAATTTTTTAAAATACATATTGTCGAAATATTTTAAATTCGTAGAAAATTTTGAAACGATGAAAAAAATCTTTTTTTTATATTTTCTCTTCTTTTTTAGTTTTGTCTTTTCGCAAACAGAACTAGTTTTTGTTTATTTTAAAGATAAGCCAAATGCATCTGCTTTTTTAGCAAATCCCCTTTCAGAATTATCACAAAAAGCCATTGATAGAAGAACCAACCTTGGAATAGCTATTACTGCTCAAGATGCACCAATAGAACCGACTTATATTCAGAATATTCAAAATTTGGGATTTACAGTAACTGACAAATCAAAATGGTTAAATGGTGTGGCTGTAAATGCTACTGCAGCTCAAATTGCACAATTAGAAACCGAACCTTATGTGTTAAAAGTTGAAAGTTTTGTAAAAAACAATCCTTCTGGAAAAATTTCTAAAAAAGAAAAATTTCCCAAAAATTTATCTGCAAAAATTAACTTTAATTACGGAAATTCTTTAGCTCAAATAGAACAAATTAATCTTAGAACACTACACGTTCAAGGTTTTACAGGCTCAGGAATTTCTATTGCAGTAATAGATACGGGATTTCCAACAGTAAATACTGGTTCTGCATTTGCTAGAATGAGAAGTAATAATCAAATTAAACACGTTTATAATTTTATCTCAAAAAATACAGATGTTTATAATACATCTCTCAACAGCCACGGAACAAATTGCTTAGGAATTATTGGTGGTTATCTTGACGGAATTTTTGTGGGAGCAGCTCCAGATGCAGACTTTTATTTATACGCAACAGAAGATGGAACCAAAGAAATTCCAGAAGAAGAATTATATTGGATTCAAGCAGCAGAAGAAGCTGACAGAAAGGGAGTTGATGTTATTTCTACCTCTTTAGGTTATGCAGATTTTTTTGATGATAGCCGTTATGATTATTCTTATTCTCAAATGAATGGAACTACTTCATTTATTGCAAGAGGTGCACAAATTGCTGCAGAAAAAGGAATAATAGTAGTAGTAGCTGCAGGAAATGAAGGGAACCTAACATGGAAATACATTGTAACACCTGCAGATAACGAAAAAGTTTTTACTATTGGAGGTGTAGATAGTACAGGAAATCCTTCAGTTTTTACTTCTTTTGGACCTAATTCTGTAGGAACAATTAAACCAGATGCTTCTGCTAGAGCAACTTCTACCTACTTTGCATATAATAATGGTGCATATCCTGGAAATGGAACTTCTTATGCTACCCCACTTTCTGCTGGTGGTATTGCTTGTTTATTACAAGCTATTCCAAATTCTACTAACAGAGAATTATTGAAAAATAGTTTGAGACAAACTGCATCTCTATACCCTAATTATACTGAGCAAATAGGTTATGGAATTTTAAATTTTGGGCAAGTTCTTTCATCTTTCCTAAAAACAAATGAGTTTTATTCACAAAATAAGGCAATTGTATATCCTAATCCTGCAAAACAAGAAATCAATATTTCTTCTACACAAAAAATTGAAAAAATATCTGTTTATAATAGTTTAGGCCAATTTTTATTCGAATCAAAAACCAATCAAATTAATATTGAGAAATTAGAAAAAGGACTGTATTTTTTAAAAATCAAAACCTCTTCTTCTGAAACTGTAGAAAAGTTCATCAAAGAATAATAAAAATAAACTCTAAAAAAAGCCTTCAGAAAATCTGAAGGCTTACTTTTTACTTGGTTCTTTTTACCTGACTCTTTTACGCCGAATTTCTACTCGCATTAATATTACCGAAAAGTGAACGAGTTACCAATTTTTCGAGTACATCTCTATCTCCTTCGTTTTTCTGTAATTTCATAAGTGCATATTGCTGAATACTCAACAACGGAAGCACAATTTTTTCTCTAATTTTCACAGATTTTCTTCCTACTGGTTCTTCTTCCATTAAACTATGGAAACCTGTAATTTCGAACATCATTTCTTTAGACAATTCATACTCACTGAACAAAACTTGCCAAAACGCCCCAAATTTAGGATGATTTTTCATGTAATACGTGAGCGGAAAATAAGATTTATTCATCGCCATCATAGAATTAAGCACCAATGTTTTAAAGAAATCAGAATTTCTAAATAAACCTTTTACTTCTTCTATTCTACCTTCGTCTTTTAATTTTTTAATTGCAGTTCCAAAACCAAAAAATCCTGGTACATTTTGTTTCAGTTGGCTCCAACTTCCCACAAAAGGAATCGCTCTTAAATCCTCGAATTTCAATTCATTTCCAGCGCCACGTTTACTCGGTCTGCTTCCTATGTTGGTTTTTCCGTAATATTGAAGCGTACTTATTTCTTGCAAATAAGGTACAAACAGCGGATTTTCCTTTAAATCAACATATTTTTCGTAACTTAATTCTGCCAATTCTTCAATTAAAGATCTTTCTTTTTCGGTCAAATCTTTTTTGTGATTTTTAAAAACTTCATTCTCGATTCCAGCAGTCAAAAGTTGCTCAAAATTATATTTTGCTTGATCTTTATTTCCAAAAACCGAAGTAATGGTTTGACCTTGAATCGTCAATTCTATCTTATTATTGGCAATTGTTTTTCCTTGACTTGCGTAGAACTGGTGCGTTTTTCCACCACCACGAGCCGGAGGTCCACCTCTACCATCAAAGAAAATTACTTTCACATCATTCTCTTCAGAAACTTTAGAAAGTCTTTCTTTGGTAGCATAAATTTCCCAATTGGCTTTTAAATAACCACCATCTTTCGTTCCATCAGAAAAACCGAGCATAATTGTCTGCACATTTTTTCTCTTCGCCAAATGTTTTTGATAAACTTCATCATTGTATAAATCCTTCATCACTTTTTCTGCATTGGCAAGACCTTCCATGGTTTCAAAAAGCGGAACAATGTCTATGTTGATGTCTTTATCTTCATAACCGCACACTTTGAACAAAGCGAAAACATTCATCACATCTTCTACCGTATCAGAATTAGAAATGATGTAACGATGCATTCCTCTTTCACCATTTTTTACCTGAATTTCTTTTACATTGATGACACTTTTCAGCGTTTCTCGGATGATTTCATCTTCGAAATCATCAGGATGAGCCAGAATATTTTCAGTTATCAAGATATTTACTTTTTCTGAATTGGTAAGCTCTGCAACATTTTGATTAGAATATTTTATCACCAACTCATCTATTACTTTTTGGTGAATTCTGCTATCTTGACGAATATCCAAAGTTGCAAAGTGAGTTCCAAAAATCTTAACTCGGTCTCTGTAATCTACCAAAATATTGGTAAAAAGTCCATTATGCTGAGTTTTCAGAATATGTTCCGCTTCTGATAAATATTTTAAAATCGTTTCGCTAGAAATAGTATTTTCATTTTTGAAAATATTATTGTACAATTCATTGCTTAGTTTTTCTAAAACTTCTGAAACGCCTCTAAAACTTAATCTTCTTCTTAAATCTTTTAAATGATTGTAATAATTTTTGAGAATAGAATTTCTGAGTTCATTGGCAACTTTCAGCGTAACATCTGCCGTCACAAAAGGATTCCCATCTCTGTCTCCTCCTGGCCAAAAACCTAATTGAAAAACGTCTTGATGTATATCAAAAGATTCACTTCCGAAAGATTGTTTCAGTTTTTTATACAATTCACCAATTGTATCATAATACACATATCTCAAGTAGAAAATAATGCTTAATGCTTCATCAAGAGGAGTTGGTCTCTCTTTATTTACAAAAGGAGTCTTCCCTAACTGCTGAAGCAAAAGGTCTATTTCATTGATGTCATCTTTTAAAATAGCAGAACGCAAATCATGCAAAATTCTTTGTACAGCATTCGGATAAAACTGCGTAGGATGCGCTGTAAAAACCACTTTCACAGAAAAATCTTCTAACTTTTCGCGAACTTTCCCTAGTTTATGTTCTTGCAAAGCACGTTCATGCAACTGCATTACTGTTCCCGCATCACTTTCTGAATGCAGCTGTTGAAAAGCAGCATCTTCTATACTGTCAAAAAGCACAACTTGCCTTTCGATATATTGAATAATCTTAAAAAGCAGTTCCTGCTTCTGTTCTTCTGTAGTAACTTCTGTATGTTTTTTGAAGAATTCTTCTACAATTTCTTCTGGAGATTTTCCTTCTTCGTAACCATCTCTACTTTCTTCATAAAGAAACGGCAAAAGCATTCCGATGTTGGTCATTTTATCATACGGAAGGCTCATAAACAAGCTGTTATAAATCTGAAATTTATTTTCTACAACCTGACGAAATTTTTCTAAACGGGCTTCATTAATCATATAACAAAGGTATTAAAAACTCTTTATTTATAGCATATTATTGAAATTTTCAATCTTAAATTTTTATTAATTTTCATCACTTTCGGATTCTTATTTCGTAATTTTGGAAAAAAATTTATTTATATGTTAAATTTTGAATTTAAAAATCCTACAAAAATTATTTTCGGTAAAGGCGAAATCGCTAAAATTTCTAGAGAAATCCCGAAAACAGAAAAAATATTAGTGCTTTACGGAGGCGGAAGCATTAAAACCAATGGCGTTTACGACCAAGTAAAAGCAGCATTAGAAGGCTACAACTGGGAAGAATTCGGTGGAATTCCTGCAAATCCAGAATATGAAGTTTTATTAGAAGCTTTAAAAATCATCAAAGAAAAAAATATCACTTACATGTTAGCAGTAGGTGGTGGTTCTGTAATTGATGGAGTTAAATTCCTTTCTGCAGCAGCCAATTATGAAGGAGAACCTTGGGATATTTTAAAAAATGGAATTAGAACTGAAGAAGGAAAAGGTTTACCATTTGCTTCTGTACTTACGCTTCCTGCAACAGGTTCTGAAATGAATTCTGGTGCAGTAGTTTCTAGAAGAGAAATCGGTCAGAAATTAGGAATGGGAGGTCCTGGTTTATTCCCTCAATTTTCTATTTTAGACCCAGAAGTGATTCGTTCAATCCCTAAAAAACAAATTGCAAACGGAATTACAGATGCTTACACTCACGTTTTAGAGCAATATATGACCGTAAAAACTTCTGCTACACTTCAAGACCGTTTTGCTGAAAGCATTTTACAAACTTTACAAGAAATTGCTCCAAAAATGATGGAAGAAGAATTCGATTATGATTCAGCTGCTAATTTTATGTGGAGTTGTACCATGGCTTTAAACGGATTGATTCAAAAAGGAGTCATTTCTGACTGGGCAATTCACGGAATTGGTCACGAATTAACTGCTCAATTTGGTATAGACCATGCTAGAACTTTAGCCATTATTGCACCTTCTCATTACCGTTATAATTTTGAAGCTAAAAAAGAAAAATTAGCTCAATATGCAGAAAGAGTTTGGAATGTAACCGAAGGCACTACCGAAGAAAAAGCATTGAAAGGAATAGAAAAAATGGAAGCTTTCTTCCAAAGTTTAGGGATAAAAACCAAATTATCTGAATACACTGAAGACTACCAAGGAACAGCAGAAAAAATTCAAGAAGCTTTCATAGCTAGAAATTGGTTAGCGATTGGCGAAAAAGGTATTGTAAAACCAGAAGATGCTAAAAAAATTGTAGAAATGGCTTATTAATGAACGATAAATCATCTTCTTAAAAAGAATTTAATTATGTTAAAAATCACAGAATTCTCTGTGATTTTTTTTATAATAACCATAAAAATTTGCTAACTTTAATCTTTAAAATTCATAAAAACGAATACCATGAAAAAACTTCTACTTTTATTAGGAATACTATTCTCCATCAGCTTTTTTGCCCAAAATCAAATGTTATATAGTTATACGTGGCAGATTTCCAAAATATTTTATGCTGGAACAGAATATCCTATTCCAAATCCTACAATTATTCCAGAAGTTCATAAAAACACCACCACGATTTCTTCTTCTGAAATAAAAACTCAGTTATTTAATACTTCTACTGCTGCCATAAGTTCTACCAACAATTCACAAATCACAATTTCTGAAATGGGCGGAACTTTATCTCAAAGTCCAAATCCAGATTTTGACACTTTTGAAAGCAATTATAGAAATATTTTTTCATTAGCTCCCACTCCTAAAGTTTTTGATTATACGATTACTAATTTTGGAAATGGAACTTATCAACTATTGCTTACAGATACCAATACAGGAAATAAAGTTTACTATACAGCTACAAATTTATCCGCTAAAACACCAGAAAATAAGAAATTATCCATCTATCCAAATCCTGCAACGGATTTCATTTTTTTGAAAAATATAAACCCCAATTCTTCAGTTAAAATAATAGATACTTTAGGAAAAGTGGTGATGAGTAAAAAGATTACAGAAGATTTTATAGAAATAAAATCTCTACCGAAAGGAACTTACTTTTTAGAAATAGAAGGACTCAAAACTTTAAAATTTATTAAGAATTAATATGCTCAAAATAACTTTCACAAAATCACAGAGAATTCTGTGATTTTTTTTTATTTTTGAAAAAAAGTAAAAATGAATGCATTAGCAGAGAATAAGACCGTTTTAGCACACAATGATTTCTTCGAAATTCTGAGAAATGTAGAATACAAACGTTTAGATACAAACAAGCAAGTTTATCTAGATTTTACCGGAGGAAATCTCTATGCTAAATCACAGATTTTGGAACATCAAGATTTGCTTATCAATAATATTCTCGGCAATCCGCATTCTACCAATCCTACTTCTCAATTATCTACAAAATTGGTAGAAGAAGCGAGACAAAAGGTAATTGACTACTTCAATGCGGAAGATTACTACTGCATTTTTACTCAAAACGCTTCTAATGCATTGAAAATTGTAGGAGAATCTTATCCTTTCAACGAAAAATCACATTTTTTACTTCTTGCGGATAACCATAATTCAGTAAATGGAATTCGTCAATTTTGCCTATCAAAAGGCGGAAAAGTTACTTACGCTCCTATCTATTATCAGGATTTAAGAATGGACGAAAATTTCGTGATGGAAAAACTTCAAGAATCTGAAAATTTTGAAAATAAACTCTTCGCTTTTCCTGCTCAGTCAAACGTTTCTGGCGTGAAACACGATTTGTCTTGGATTAAAAAAGCACAAAATTTAGGTTGGGATGTTTTACTAGATGCAGCAGCATTTGTCCCGACCAATCAATTGGATTTAAAAGAAGTAAAACCAGATTTTGTATGTGTTTCTTTTTATAAAATTTTTGGTTATCCTACAGGAATTGGTTGTCTTTTGGTGAATAAAGAAAAGTTTAAAAAACTACAAAAACCATGGTTTGCAGGTGGAACTGTAAGTTTGGTTTCGGTGAATGCCATTCATCATTTCTTGATTAATAATCACGAAAGATTCGAAGATGGAACGCTCAATTATTTAGACATTCCTGCAGTAAAAATTGGTTTAGACTACATCGAAAATATCGGAATTCAGCGCATTAATGAAAGAGTTGCTTCACTCAGAAAATATCTATTCGAAAATTTAGAAAGTTTACAACACGATAATGGCAGAAAATTAATTCAGATTTTCGGACCAAAAGACCATCAAAATCTTGGAGGAACCATTATTTTAGGGTTTTACAACCAAGATGGCGTTCGTTATGAATTCGAGCAAATAGAAGAAATGGCGAATCAGCATAACATTTCACTTCGTTCCGGTTGTTTCTGCAATCCCGGTATTGATGAAGTTAATAATTGCTTAACAGACAACGAATTAGCAACATACTACTCTTCTCACGAACAAGGTGATTACAAAGACATGATTAAATTTTTAGGAAAAATGCGTGGAGCAACTAGAATTTCTGTAGGAATTGCTACAACTAAAAATGATATTGATAAACTGATGAATTTCATGAGAGAATTGCTCAACAAATAATTTGGGTTTCCCTAAATTTGAAAAGTTTATCCTAATATTTTTATCATGAAGAATTTTCTTAAAATTTCATTCCTCTTTTTTGTATTTATTTTCGGTTCTCTAACTGCTCAAAAAGCAGATTTTTATGATGATATTCAACATTTTAAAAAATTAGATGCAGAAAAAACACCACCAAAAGATGCTATCCTTTTCTTGGGAAGTTCATCTTTTACCATGTGGAAAGACGTAGCAGATTATTTCCCTGACAAAACCATTATCAATAGAGCTTTTGGAGGTTCTAGATTGCTTAATCTAAATTACTATGCCGAAGATTTACTCAATCCTTATCAACCGAAACAAGTGGTGATCTATTGTGGCGAAAATGACATTGCACATGTTGAAAAACCTTCTGCAAATGAAGTTTTCAAAAGATTTAAACAATTTTATAAAACGGTAAGAGCTCATTATCTAAATGCCAACATTGCTTATGTTTCCATCAAATATTCGCCAAGTAGAGAACAATATTGGCCAACCATGAAGCAAGTGAATAAAAAAATTAAAAACTTCATGAATGCTAAGAAAAATGCAGAATTTATAGACATAACAGAAAGTATGAATGATGAAAATGGCAACATCAGAAAAGATTTATACTTAGAAGACATGCTACACATGAAACCTGAAGGCTATAAACTCTGGACCAAAGTGATGTATCCTTATTTAAAATAAAACTTCAAAAACCAATAACCATGAAAAAACTAATGATTTTCATTTTTTCAGTGATTTCCATTTCTATTTTTTCTCAAGATAAAGAGACTAAAGAAGATGTTAATAAAATCATTGAAAGCATTAAAAAAGAAATTGCCGACAAAACTTGTAAATGCATTGATTCTGTAAAAGATGAAGTCATTAACCGTAAAAGAAAAGAAAATATTGAAGGAATCAACGGCTGCGTAAAAGAATATACTGGAGCTTACATGTTAGGTAAAAAATTAGCAGCAGTAGATAAAACCAAAGACAGCAATATCAACATTAACTTAGACGAAAAATCCCAGGATTACCTAGATTCAAAAAGAGAATTAGAAGATTATTTGATGGCAAATTGCGAATCTCTGAAATTCGTCTTAGCGACTAATGATAGAGAAAATGAGAATTCATATTCTCAAAATCCAAAAGCTAGAGATTATTATACAAAAGGTGTAAATCAATCTAACAATAAAAACTACGCAAAAGCATTAGAATATTTTCTTTTAGCAGTAAAAGAAGACAGCAATTTTCCTTTTGCATGGGATAATTTAGGATATTGCTACAGACAATTAGGAGAATATGACAAAGCAATAGAAGCTTATAAAAAATCAATCGAATTAGACCCAAATCATTCATTTCCTATTCAAAATTTGGCGGTTGCATACACCTATAAAAAAGAATATCAAAAAGCTATTGACACCTTTGAACTTCTCAAAAAATTAGACTCCGAAAATCCTGAAATCTATTATGGAATTGGTCAAATTTACTTTCAGTATTTAAAAGAATATGAAAAAAGTCTAGATTATATGTGTAAAGCTTTTAATCTTTATATCAAAAATAACTCTCCTTATCGTGCAGATGCAGAAAACATCATCAGGTACAATTTTACAGAGATGAAAAAACTTGGCAAGGAAGACAAATTTTATGAAATTTTAAAAGCCAATAACATTAATACAAAATAAAAAACCGCTCCGAAATTCGGAGCGGTTTTTTTATTATTTCTTTTTTCTCTTCGCAATAGATTTTGCCTTTGCTTGAGCTCTGTTTCCCGGTTTGGTTTTGGGTGGTTTTCTTTTGCTTGGTCCACCAAGATTCACTTTTTTATTTTTATCTTTTTTCTCGTGGAAAGCAGAACCTGGTTCAATTTTTTTATACTGAACAGGATTTTTCATCACTACAACTTCTTTTTCCGCGGCGATTTTCACCTCAGAAACCTTCACTTCTTCTGGAAATTCTACTCTTTTCACTTCCTTGTTCATAAACATTTCCAGTTCTATGAAACGTTCTTCTTCTTTTGGTGTGTAAAAAGAAATCGCAATTCCGTCTTTATCTGCTCTACCTGTTCTACCAATTCTGTGAATATATTGCTCCTGAATTTCTGGAATTTCAAAGTTAAAAACGTGTGAAACATCTGGAATATCAAGACCTCTCGCCATAACATCAGTAGTAATAATTCCTCTCAATTCATTGTCTGAGAAAGATTTCATGGTTCTCAATCTGAAATTCTGAGATTTATTCGAGTGAATCACCCCAAATTCTCCAGGAAATTCTTCATCTATTTTATTAAAAATTAAATCGGCGTGTCTCTTATTATTGGCAAAAATTAAAATTTTCTCAAATTCATCCTGAGTTCTTAACAAGTGAACCAATAGATTTAATTTGGTATTAAAATTCTTCACCGGAATAGCAGATTGAGCTATTTTTTCGAGTGGAGTTCCGCTTCTAGCTAAAGAAATTTCCTGTGGATTTTTGAAATATTCGTCTAGCATGGCATCTACATCATCCGTCATGGTTGCAGAAAAAAGAATGTTCTGTCTGCGCTCACTCATCATCGTGAAAATATCTTCTAACTGTCTTCTGAAACCCAATGAAAGCATCTCATCAAACTCATCGATAATCAGTTTTTTTAGATCTTTCAAGTTCAAAACAGCATCTTTCATCAAATCCATTACTCTTCCCGGAGTTCCCACCAAAATATCTACACCTTCGTAAACCAAAAGTTTCTGAGTATTAATATTTACACCGCCATAAACGCCTAAAACTCTTGTTGACATATCTTCTGTCAGTTTTTCTACAACTTCGGCAACTTGCACCACCAATTCACGTGTAGGAACAAGGATAAGTACAGTTGGACTTCCGTTTTTATTGTATTTCCAAGTTTTAAGAACTGGAAGAAGATAAGCTAATGTTTTACCGGTTCCGGTTTGTGCAATTCCCATTACGTCTTTTCCAGACATAATTGGTGAAAAAGATTTCAGCTGAATAGGAGTAGGCTCAGAAATCCCTAATTTTTCTAAAGCGCTGTTGAGTTGTTTTGGCAAATCAAAATCTGCAAATGATACTTTCATTTGGCAAAAATACGATTTTTAAATTTGAGGTTAAAATCTCGCTTGTACTTGCACGAACATTGTATTATGATCATATTCTGAAGTAAGTGGAACATTTCTCTTGTAATCATCAATCATTGCTCCTATTTGCAAACAAGCAAAATATTGGTCAGCGAATTCTAATGTAAGCATTGGCGTGAAAGTAGTTCTTACATTGCCTTCTAATTGATAGTTAGGATTAAGATATTCATATCGGTTAGAGAATTCTATGCTTCTTAGTCTTGGTGAATTCAGATTATATCGAATAATAGGATTGATATAAAAACTTCTGAATCTAAAATCTTTCAGCTCTGGCTTTGGCGAAAGCTTAGAAACTCCAAATTCTGAAAAATTGTTTCCTTCTTTGTATTCTGAGATGATTTCTAGATTCCATTTTGAATTAATGGTAAAGGTTTTTTCTATATCTGCACCGATTACATTTCCTGATTGATTGATGTAACTGCCAATTCCGCCATTCACTCCAATTTTTAAATCATCTTTAAAATCCTTTTCTAATCTGGCGTAAACATGTTTACTTTGGTCATTATCAATTTCAGAACCACGAGAATTTCCATTGGTAGCTCCTATGTAATATTTCAAAGGATTTTTAGCATTATTGACATCACCATAAACAGCAATTCCGGTTTGGAAACTTTGCCAACCGTTTTTTCCCAATAAATAATAACCATTTGAGAAATCTACAGACTTGATAAACTCACTCGGAATTTCGTCTTCTATCCCAAAATACGGACGAAACTGCCCTAATTGAATTTTGAGATGCTTATTATGAGAATATCTTACAAAAGCTTGTTCTAGGACTTTTCCGGTAAGGTTACTGTTGTTAAACTCCGCAAAATTAAGCATCATTCCCAAGTCAAAACGGTCATTAATTTTAGATTTTAATAAAAATCTTGCTCTTCTTACGTTAAAACTATTGGTTACTAATTTTTGTTGGTCTGCAATATTTACACCGTTTACATCTACATTTTCGGTGAGAGAAACCAAATATCTGGTCTGCAATAAACCGCTAAAACTGGTGTTTCTTAAGATTTTAGAATAGTTAGAAATGGTGTCTTTTTTAGAATCATTTTGCGCAAAAACCACCAAACTGAATAATACAAAACTGAATAAAAGAATTTTCTTCATCTTCATTAATTTTAAACAATCATTTAAATTTGAAGATGCAAAATTATCATTCAAAAAGGACTAAATTATGCTAAGCAGAGAATAATTTAAGAAAATAAGACAAAAATCATTATTTGAGCTTCACAGATTTGGTTTCTACTTTTATTTCATCATTTTTCCAAACACTAGAAGTAATTCTTACAAATCCTTTTTTCAGAGGATCTTTTTCAATCGGAAATTTATTTTCTTCCCACTGCGAACAATGCATAGGAATAGGTTTTACCAAGAATTTCGATTCACTATTTTTAAAAGTATAGACGTAAAAAGAATGCCAACAACTGGTGCACCAATTCGGATAAAATCCTATTTCATCTGCGCCATCATTGTTTAAATCTTTCAGATTATAGATATCACCGTTTTTAGCATTTTTGATGGTAATCGGTTTAATTTTTTCATCGGAAAAATGAATGGTAGTAACACAATTTCCTTCGCATTCATCACTACAATCTGAAACCGTAGCGTATGCAAATTCTTTTTTGCCATCTCCGTTATAATCTCCTTCTATTTTCACATTAGAAGTTTGTGAAAACAAGAAATTAACCATCAGAAAAAACGAAACGGAAGCTAATTTTTTCATAATCATTTGTGTTTTGTGTACTTCAAAAATAAAAATTTTAACTAAAAGTAACATAAAATTTGTTAAAATTATCATTTTAGAAATACTATATGCGTTAAAATAAAATTAAAAAGACAGAATGATAGAAATACTAACATTGATTTTGGTATTTTCACCGCTCAATAATATTCTATAAACCAATAATCATGAAAAAAATCTTCGTAACATCAGGAATGTTATGCACTATTTTAACTTTATCTCAAACTAAAAAAGACAGTACAACACAGAAAGAAATAAAAGAAGTCGTTTTGGTCGGAAAAAAACCTACTGTAGAAAATAAAGTTGACCGCACCGTTTTTAATGTAGCAAACAGCTCTATTTTGGCAGGTAATACAACTTGGGAAGTTTTAAAAATGACTCCCTTAATTAGTGTTGAAAATGACGAAACGCTAAAATCTGAAGGTGAAAATGTAACGGTTTACATTAATGATAGAAAATCTGTTTTTACTGGAAAAGAACTAAAAGAATATTTAAAAACCATTCCTGCAGATAATCTTATGAAAATAGAAGTGATTACAAATCCTTCTGCAAGATATGAAAGTGCGGGTTCTGTAATTAATATTGTTCTAAAAAAATTAGAAAACGAAGGTGTAAAAGGAAGCGTTTCTTTAAGCAATACTCAGAATAAAAAGAACTCACAATATTCTAATTTTAACCTTAATTATCACAAGAAAAATTTTACCCAAACATTATCAGGCGGTTATAGTAACGGAGAATATGTGTACAGCAGTAAAAATGAAAACTATATTTATGCTAATAAATCTTTAACAAACGTAATTACAGATAGTAATAATCTAAATAAAGTTCCTACTTTTTCTTCGACATCAGAGCTAGAACTAGATAGCAAAAACAACATAGGTTTAATTTTAGAATACTTTCAGTATAAATATAACAACAATGCTAATGCTGTTGGCAGCAGTTATTTAGATACTGTTTTTCAAAACTCTTTTACCCAAAACCAATCCACTAACGGAGACCATAAAAGTATTGGCAGCAATGTTTTTTACAAATATTATGACAAAGTAAAAAATAAAATTTTTGATGTTAATTTAGGGGTCAATTATTACAATGAAGAATCTAATAATGAATTTATTTTAAGTCAAGAAATTGCTCCCATTTCTTCTGGAAGTAAAATTGTAAGCGATAACCAAAACAGAAATTATTATCTAAAATTAGATTACACGCAACCATTTGAAAAATCAGGAATTAATCTAGAAATGGGTGGTAAAATAGATTTTAAAAACAATGTAATTCCTAATGATTATTATCTTTTAAACCAAAACAACTGGAATCTTGATCATTCTAAAAGCAATAGATTTCAATATCTAGAAAATCTAAATTCTGTATATACCAATGTAAGCAAGACTTTTTTCAAAAAATTAGAAACCAGAATTGGACTCAGATATGAATATATTCATTATAAAATAATGCAAAATGTAGGAAGTATTGAGAAAACCAATTCTTACGGAACTTGGCTTCCTGATATTTTATTAAAATATACTTTAACAGAAAATTTTAACATCAGCACTTTTTACAATAGAGGAATTTGGAGACCTTATTACGCAGAATTCAATCCTTTTTTAATGCCCAATAGTAATGGAACGTACAGCCAAGGAAATATGGATTTACAACCTAATCCAAGCAACAGAGTAGAACTTAAATTTGGTCTTTATAAAAAATATTATATTTCTACTTCTTATATGTTTTCTAATCAAGATTACTGGAACACCTTTTATATAAATGATGGAAAAACTATAGATATTCCTATTAATTTTAATGGCGCTGTTAAAAAATATAATGTTAATTTTAACACCAACCAAACCTTCCTAAAAAACAAATTAAATGTAAATCTGAGTATTAATTACAGTTATACAGATAACAGTGATTTTTATGCAAAAAACAATATCATCAATGCGAAAAATTATTTTAGCAATATCGGCGGCTCTAGCAACATTTCTTACACCAATTTGCTGAATAAAAACATAAACATTAATGCTTGGATAGGGATATTTAATCAGCATAGCGGAAATTCTTTTGCCAATAACACGATGCTTTTTCATAATATTTCAGCCACGAAGATTTTTCCAAAATCACAAATTGAAACTAGTTTGAGATTAAGTAACATCTTTATGTCTCCAAAATTTGACAGAACCACTTTTACAGAAATAGGATCTTTCAGAAATTCTAACATTTGGGACGCAAGAGGCATTTCTCTTACATTCGTAAAACGTTTCGGTAACCAGAAAGTAAAAGAAAATTCTAAAACCAATGTAGAAAAAGACAGTGGCGGAAGCAAAAACTAAAAATTAAAATCCTGTTGAAGTTTTTCAACAGGATTTTAATTTATCAATCAGTGTAATCTTCTTACATTACAAATTATTCCCACTCAATCGTTGCTGGTGGTTTACTCGAAATATCATAAGCCACTCTATTGATTCCTTTCACTTCATTGATAATTCTGTTCGATACATTTTCTAAAAATTCCCAAGGAAAATGGCTGAAAGTTGCCGTCATAAAATCTGTAGTATTCGCAGAGCGAACTACAGCGGTGTATTCATACGTTCTTTCGTCTCCCATTACTCCAACAGATTTTACAGGAAGTAATACCACAAAAGCCTGAGAAACCTTTTCATACAAATCATTTTTATACAATTCTTCTATGAAAATATCATCTGCTTCTTGTAATATTTTCACTTTTTCGGCATCTACTTCTCCTAAAACTCTGATTCCTAAACCTGGTCCTGGAAATGGATGTCTGTAAACCAAATGATGCGGAATTCCTAATTCTTCACCTACTTTTCTTACTTCGTCTTTAAATAATTCACGAAGCGGTTCTAGAAGTTGAAGTTTCATTTCTTCCGGCAATCCACCTACATTGTGGTGAGATTTTATCACTGCAGAAGGTCCTTTTACCGATTGAGATTCGATAACATCTGGATAAATGGTTCCTTGAGCTAAAAATTTAGCGCCTTCTATTTTGTGAGATTCTTCATCGAAAACGGCAACAAATTCTCTACCGATGATTTTTCTTTTTTCTTCTGGGTCTGAAACGCCAGCTAATTTTGACAAAAATCTTTCTGAAGCATCTACCATATCAATATTCATATGGAAATGTTCTCCGTAATTTTCCATTACTTTTTTGCCTTCATCTTTACGCAAAAGTCCAGTATCTACGAAAATACATTGCAATTGGTCTCCAATAGCTTTATGAATGAGAACCGCAGCTACCGATGAATCTACACCACCAGAAAGCCCAAGAATAACCTTGTCATTTCCTACTTTTTCGCGGATTTCAGCAACGGTTTTTTCGATATAATTGGTCAGTTTCCAATTTTTTTCTGCTTTACAAATATTGAAAACAAAGTTTTCGAGCATTTTAGCTCCAAATTCACTGTGCGAAACTTCTGGATGGAACTGAACACAATAGATATTTTTCTTTTCGTTAAAAATCCCTGCAATTACTCCAGATTTTGCTGAAATTTCAAAATTCTCTGGCAAAGTTTCCACTTCATCAAAATGGCTCATCCAAACGGTAGAAAATCTACTTACTCCTGTAAAAAGCGGATTAGATTTTGTGATTTCTAGAGTTGCTTTTCCGTATTCTCCTTTTTCACCTTTTTTTACGTTTCCGCCCAAAAGATGTGCTGTAAGTTGCATTCCGTAGCAAATTCCCAAAACTGGAATTCCCAATTCGAATAATTCTTTTTCTACCAAATGTGCATCTGGAGAGTTTACAGAACTCGGGCCACCAGAAAGGATGATTCCCGCAGGATTTTTGGATTTTATTTCTTCTAAAGAGGTATTAAAAGGTAAAATTTCCGAATACACTTCCATTTCGCGTATTCTTCTACCAATCAATTGGTTATATTGTGAACCGAAGTCCAAAATGATGATTCCTTTATTCATTTATTTTTCTATTTTATTACTTTAATGTTCTTTTGGCTTGAACCAAAAGAACCAAAAACTCAAGACTTAGAAACTCGATTAAAAATCAAAAATTACTTATTATTTCTAAGCGTAACTAGCCCTGATTGCAACGGAAATCCTGTTATTGTGAGCAAAAATACTTGGGATTGCTTCGCTTTGCTCGCAATGACAGATTGCAGTGGAAAGCAGGATTAGCTCCTAAAAAAATTGAGGGAAAATCCCTCATTTTATTAAAATTTTCCGATATCTTCTCTGTAAAATGCGTAGTCGAAATGAAGTGTTTTAGCATCTTCATAGACTTTTTCGCGGGCTTCTTCGTAAGTATCGCCAGTTGCAACCACATTTAGCACTCTACCAGAATTGGTGACTACTTTTCCTGCAATTTGCTCTGCTCCAGCAAAGAGAACATTGCTGTGTTTCACTTTGTCTAAACCTTGGATTTCGTAACCGATTTCAAAATTCCCAGGATAACCGCCAGAACACATCACGAGACAAATCGCCTTCTTGTCTGAAAACTGTAAATCTAAATCTTTTCCTTCGATACAGTCATGGATAACATCTAACAAATTATTCTCTAAAAGTGCCATGATTACTTGAGTTTCTGGATCGCCAAATCTCATGTTATATTCTAACAAATAACATTGATTATCTTGTACCAAAACACCAAAAAATATAATCCCTACAAAATCAAGTGCTTTGTCTTTAATTCCTTTAACGGTAGGTTCTAAAATATTTTTATTAAAATCTTCTAAATGCTCTGCCGTAAATTCTGGACTTGGAGCTACAGTTCCCATTCCACCTGTATTTGCGCCAGTATTTCCGTTTCCTACTTTTTTATAATCTTTGGCAGAAACACATGGAAAAGCTTTTTCGCCATTCCAAAAAGCAATAATAGACGCTTCGAAACCTTGTAAAAACTCTTCAATGACAACTTTTATTCCAGCATCTCCATAAATTCTTTCAATCATGAATTGGTGCAAAGTGTGATGCGCAGTTTCTTTGTCTTCACAAATAACTACTCCTTTTCCGCTTGCTAAACCACTTGCTTTAATCACCAAAGGATAAGAATGATTTTGGATATATTTATCTGCTTCTACATAAGAATCAAAAATAGCAGCTTTGGCTGTTCTAATACCATAATCTTGCATAAATTTTTTAGAAAAAGCTTTGCTTCCTTCTAAATCTGCGGCACGTTTTGTTGGTCCAAAAATTTTGAGATTATGTTTCTGAAATTCGTCTACAATACCATTAACTAAAGGTAATTCTGGACCTACGAATGTGAAATCTATTTTTTCTCTAAGAGCAAAATCTCTTAACTCTGCTACACTCTCATAAGGCAAGTTTTTACCTAAATTTTCTGTTGTAGCATTGCCTTTTGCAAAAAACATTTGACTGATTCTTTTGTCTTCTGATAATTTTTTTGCTATAGCAGATTCTCTACCTCCGTTTCCTATTATTAATACTTTCATATGTAGCTATTTATTATTTTTCAAAGGCCATATGCAATCGTTGAATAATCATTAAGGTTTGTTATTGCTAATCATAGCGATTTCATATGATACTTGGTTTCTTACAAATTTACGAAATCCTATGAACGATTTGTTATAAAATTTCTATAAAATTTGTGATATACTTATTTTTTAGTTGCTAAAAAATTGATTTGATTAATGTAGGAAATGTCTCATTCCTGTGAACATCATTGGAATTTTATGTTCATTTGCAGCTGCAATAGAATCTTCATCTTTTACAGAACCGCCAGGTTGAACAATCGCTGTAATTCCTTCTTTAGCACAGAAATCTACCACATCTCTGAAAGGGAAAAATGCATCTGAAGCGAGAACTAAATTTCCTGAAAATTTCTCTTTCGCTCTAGAAATCGCTTGTTCTGTAGCCCAAATTCTATTCACTTGACCGCCTCCAATTCCGAAAGCCTGAATTCCGTTTGAAACTACGATAGCGTTAGATTTCACATATTTTACCACTCTTTGAGCGAATAAAAGTGCTTTTTCTTGTTGTTCTGTTGGTTGAATTTCTGTAACTACTTTAAAATCTGTAGAAAATTGGTCATCTACATCTTGAACCAAAATTCCGCCATCTATTTTCACCCAAGTTTTTTTGTCTGAAACTGGATTTTTGATTTTTATAATTCTAAGATTTTTCTTTTTTCTCAAAATTTCTAGCGCCTCTTCATCAAAATCAGTCGCCATTACAATTTCAAGGAAAGTTTTGTTGAGTTCTTCCGCAGTTGCAGCATCTACTTTATAATTCATCCCAATAATTCCCCCGAAAATAGAAATCGGGTCACATTCGAATGTTTTAGCATAAGTTTCTAAAGCAGAATTTCCGATGGCAACTCCACAAGGTGTAGAATGTTTTACGGCACAACAAGCCATTTCATCTTTGAATTCATTCACCACTTTCCAGCATAAATCCATATCTCTCAAATTATTGAAAGACAATTCTTTACCTCCTAAAATCTCGAAATCTTTCATCGCACCATTTTCTGTAGTAGAAACGTAATACGCTGCCGATTGATGAGGATTTTCGCCGTATCTTAAATCAGAAACTTTTTGGTAAGAAGCCTGTAAATATTCAGGATATTCTTCATTCAACAACATTTGAGAAATCGCTGCATCATACGCTGCAGTAAGGTTAAATACTTTACCTGCTAATTTTTTACGAGTTTCTATTGTTGTATAGCCATTTTCTGCGATTTCTTGTTGAACTTTAGCATAATCTTCTACATCGGTAACTACAGTCACAGAAGCGAAATTTTTAGCTGCAGAACGAAGCATTGATGGTCCACCGATATCGATAAATTCTACTTTTTCTTCTAATGAAATTTCTTTATTTACATTTTCGAAAAACGGATAAAGGTTTACAATCACCATATCAATCAGTTCTATTCCATGTTCCTGAACAGTTTTCATGTGTTCTTCGTTATCACGAACCGCAAGAAGACCACCATGAACTTTTGGATGAAGGGTTTTTACTCTTCCGTCTAACATTTCAGGAAAATTGGTCACTTCATCAATCTGAATTGGGTTAAGTCCCGCTTCTTTAAGATGTTTAAATGTTCCGCCAGTAGAAATGAGTTCGTAATTTTTAGATTCTAAAAATTTGGCAAAATCAATAAGATTGTTTTTGTTGGAGACACTGATTAATGCTCGTTTTTTCATTTTTATTTATACTTTTTTTATTAAATCCTTGGAATGAATTCCAATTCTGTAAAATCTGTCGTTCCTATGGAACTCTTTTATTTAAAACCAAATCAATCGCTTTCGGGAAAATCTCGTACTCGATTTGATGCACTTTCTGTGCTAAAGTTTCTGGAGTTTCATTTTCTGCAATTTCAAATTTTCCTTGAAGGATAATTTCGCCTTCATCTATTCCTGAAGTTACAAAATGGACAGTTGCACCACTTTCTTTTTCTTGGGCTGCAATTACCGCTTCGTGAACGTGATGTCCCCACATTCCTTTTCCACCGAATTTTGGCAATAAAGCAGGATGAATATTGATGATTTTTCCTTTGTATTTTTCACAAAAATCATTACTCAAAATCGATAAAAAACCAGCTAATACAATCAAATCTGTATTTTCGGGCAAAAGTTTTTCTAAATTTTCAGAGAAATCTTTTCCTCTTTTGATAAGTTGATTCGGAATGTGATGATTTTCGGCTCTTTCTAAAGCATAGCAATCTCTGTCTGCAACCACCAAATTGACTTTTGCATTGCTGATTTCTCCATTATCAATACAATCAATGATGCGCTGTAAATTACTACCAGAACCCGAAACTAAAACTGTAATATTTTTCATGTTAGATTTCAGATTTCAGATTTCAGATTTCAGATTTTTGTCTGATATCTCTTATCTAAAATATCGTTTCTATATTAATTGAATTTTCTCTTCGTTTTCTACGATTTCGCCTACTAAATAAGCGTCTTCGATTAAAGAAAGTGCTTTTTCGGCAAGACTTTCATCTACTACGATAACCATTCCTACTCCCATGTTAAAAGTACCAAACATCTCCATTCTTTCGATGTTTCCGCGTTTTTCTAATTCTAACATTACGCTTGGAATTTGGATTTTAGAAGTGTCAATTTTCGCACATAATCCATTCGGAATAATTCTCGGAACGTTTTCGATTAAACCGCCACCTGTAATGTGTGCAATTCCTGAAATTTCTAGATTATCTTTCAGTTTAAAAACGTCTTTGTAATAGAGTTTGGTAGGAACTAAAAGTGTCTCGTAAAGAGGTTTTCCTTCGAATTCTTCTTCAAAATTTGGGAAAATTTTTCTTACCAATGAAAAACCATTGCTATGGAATCCTGAACTTGGTAAAGCGATGATTTTATCACCCGTTTTTATTTTAGAACCATCAATAATTTGGTCTTTTTCAACAATTCCTACGCAGAAACCTGCTACATCGTAATCTCCTGGTTGATACATTCCTGGCATTTCTGCGGTTTCACCACCAATTAATGCGCACTCATTGTCTTTGCAAGCATTTACCATTCCTAGAACAATTTCTGCTGCTACATCTGCATCTAGTTTTCCGCAAGCTAAATAATCTAAGAAAAATAGAGGCTTTGCACCATGACAAAGAATATCATTGGCACACATTGCGAAACAATCTACACCAATAGAATCATATTTTTTGGTATCTAATGCAATTTTTAATTTGGTTCCTACTCCATCAGTTCCAGAAACCAAAACAGGATTTTTATAGCCACCAATTTCATAGAAAGCTCCAAAACTTCCCAAATTGTTCAGTACATTTTTATTGTGCGTTTCGGCTACTGCAGATTTTATTTTGTCTACGGTTTTATAGCCTTCTTCTTTGTCTACGCCAGCTGATTTATACGTATTATTCATTTTTCTTTTTGTTTTTTTTTCTGAATGACTTGCAGGACTTTCACCTGCAAGATTCAGGTTTTTACTAGATTTATTTCAAACCGCAAACGCATTGAAAATCAAAAATAAACGATACAAAAAAAGCCGACAATCGTTCTGATTATCGGCCTCAATTATTTTGCTGCGTATTTTAGCTTCCCAATTTCTTGGAATGTACAAGAGCCAAAATGTTGCGATTTAATATTCAATTTGTTTGGAATTTGATTTCGCAAAATTAGTTTTTTTATTGACAAAAAGCAACAGAAAAATTTCATTTTGTCTATTCTTTTTCAATTTTAACATCTTTTTTAGATTTTTGGCAAGTCCATAGGAACTTCAATCAATAAAATTTCAGAATCCTTATCTATCTCTAAATCAAAATGTTCCGTTTCTGTAATTCCTAAAGCATCTCTTTGCCCAAGAGTATTTTCGCCTATTTTCACGCTTCCTGAAATAACGAAAACGTAAACTCCATTTCCTTCTTTTTTGACTTGATAAGTTCTAGAAGATTTTTCGGTGAAATTTCCTAAGTGAAACCAAGCGTCTTGGTGAATCCAACTTCCTTCATCATTAGGATTAGGAGAAACAATCTGTTGAAATTCATTCTCTACTACATTGTCAGAAATTTTTAATTGGTCATATCTTGGCTCTACTCCCATTTTATTTGGAATCACCCAAATTTGCAATAAAGTTACGGGTTGTTCGTTACTTCCGTTAAATTCACTGTGCTGAATTCCTGTTCCTGCACTCATCACTTGAATTTCGCCTTTTTTAATTGCTCCAAAATTCCCCATAGAATCACGGTGATGCAATTCTCCACTTAATGGAATGGTCACGATTTCCATATTTGCGTGTGGATGCATCCCAAAACCCATTCCTTTTTCTACAAAATCGTCATTGAGAACTCTTAAATTTCCGAAATGCACTTTGTCTGGATTGTAATAATTGGCAAAAGAAAAACTGTGATTGGCAACTAACCAACCGTGATTTTGAAATCCTCTTTCGCTTGCTTTATGTAATATTGTTTTCATCTTTTAATATTTTTATCAATTTTATACTGCAAAGTTAGCCTAATCAAAAGCAGAAGTCATTGATGTAAGATAATAAAAAAATCCACCAAAATTTGGTGGATTATGAAATGAATATTTTTAGAAGATTATTCTTTAATCACTAAAAGCGCTGCAATTCCTGCAACTGCCATAGAAACACCTGCTAAAGCAACCATGTTAATAGCTGTTCCGCCTAAAGCAGAAAGTAAAACTCCACCTAATAAACCAGCAGCAATTTGTGGAATAGTAATGGTAGCATTAAAAATTCCCATGTAAACTCCTGTTTGTTTTGCTGGAAGTTTAGAAGATAAAATGGCATAAGGCAATGCTAAAATAGCTGCCCAAGCTATACCTACTCCAATCATTGGTAAGAATAATAGGTTTTTGTCTTTGATAAACAAAATAGATAACAAACCAAGACCACCTAAAATTAAAGAAACAACATAAACATTTCTTCTTCCATATTTATTTGCTAATGGAGTAATCACTAAAGAAAATAGAGCGGCAAAAACACTATAAGCGGCAAAGATTACACCGGTCCAGTTTCCTGCTTCGTTAAAAGCATTAGAGGTAGCATCTGTCGTTCCCCAAATATTTTGAGCAATTCCTTGAGTAGTGTAAACCCACATTAAAAACAATGCAAACCAAGAAAAAAACTGTGTAACAGCCAATTGTTTCATGGCGTTTGGTACATTTTTAATCAAAGTAAAGAAACTTACTTTTTCTGGATTTTCGTTTTCTTTTTCTTCTATATTATTGTATTTCGCGTATTCTTCTGGCGGATATTCTTTCGTTCTAAAAGAAGTCCATAAAACCGATGCCAATAAAACTGCTCCACCAATATAGAAAGACCAAATTACAGTAGGTGCAACTTTTTGACCAGCTTCTGGTTCGTTTGCAATTCCCCACCATGTTAATAAAAATGGTAAAAGTGAACCGAAAACCGCTCCTACATTAATTAAAAAACTTTGGATAGAATATCCTTTATTTCTTTGAGATTCGTCTACCATATCACTTACCAAAGCGCGGAATGGTTGCATGGTAACGTTAAAAGAAACGTCCATGAAAAGCAACATCATCGCTCCAAAGAAAACGGCAGGAAATAATTGTGCGAAATGTTCAGAATTTGGCATGAAAAACATTGCTAACGCAGAAACAATTGCTCCACCTAAAATAAATGGAATTCTACGACCTAATCTCGTCCATGTTTTATCACTAGAAAGTCCTACAATGGGCTGTACAAAAAGTCCTGCAAGAGGAGCTGCTAACCAAAAATAGCTTAAATGATGTACATCTGCACCGATTGCTGAAAGAATTCTACTGGTATTTGCGTTCTGAAGAGAATATCCAATTTGCACTCCCAAAAAACCAAAACTTATGTTCCAGATTTTCCAGAAAGACAAGAGTGGTTTTTTCTGTGTATTATTCATATACTATAGTTTTTATTTGTTTTTAACGAATTTACTTATTTATTTCTAAAATCAATGAAGATTTTGCAGGAATAGTTAACAAATCTTTAATTTGAACCGTAGCATCTTTCATTACATCTTTTGCTGTAAAACTAGAAGGAACCATTTCTTGGAATCTATTCATTTCGATGGTTTGTTCTTTGTCACTGCTGTTGATGATTACCATTACTTTTTCCTCATCATTATAACGGAAATAAACATAAACATTTCTCTCTGGCGAAAAGTTTTTGGTTTTCCCATTGTGGATAACATCTTTAGACTTTCTCCAGTTTAATAATTTTTGGGTATAATCAAAAAATTCATTTTGCTCTGGTGTTCTGGAAACAAAAGCATTTTGAGCATCACCTTTCCAACCTCCTGGGAAATCTCTTCTGATGTCTGCGTCTCCTTTGTTTTTATCTCCACGCATTCCTATTTCTGAACCATAATACAATTGCGGAATTCCTCTGATAGTAGAAACAATCGTTAATGCCAATTTATAATAAGCAGGATTTCCGTTGAACATTTCATTGATTCTAGGAGTATCATGATTTTCGAAGAAAACCATTATGTTTTTAGGATTTGGAAATAAGAAATCATTGGCAAAAGAATTGTAAAGTCTAATCATTCCTTTGTCCCAATTTTCTTCTTCTTGTAAAGCTTTTGGAAGGTTTTCATACAACATAAAATCCATTACCGAAGGTAAATTAGAATTGTAATTTTCTATTTCGCCTACTTTAGAATCTTTTTGCCAAAAAGCAATTTGAGCTGGGTCATACATCCAAGTTTCGCCTACAATATTGAAGTTTGGATATTCGTCTGTAATGGCTTTACACCATTTTGCCATTCCCTCTTTGTCGTTATAAGGATAAGTGTCTACTCTATAACCATCTAATTGCGCATATTCAATCCACCAAATTGCATTTTGAATTAAATATTTTAAAACCAATGGATTACTTTGGTTAAGATCAGGCATTGTGGTATCAAACCAACCATCTAAAGCTACTTTTTTATCGATAGCAGCAGCATAAGGATTCATTTGAGAATTGGTTCTGTAGTTAGAACGTTTGAAACCATTCTTACCATCTTCAAACCAGTGAATCCAATCTTTAGTAGGCAAATCCTGAATCAACCAATGCGAAACTCCCCAGTGATTGGTCACGTAATCTTTCACCAATTTCATGTCTCTTTTTTTGAGCTCAGTAGAAAGTTCACGGTATTCTTCATTGGTTCCGTAGCGCACATCTATTTTATATAAATCAGTCTGTGCATAACCATGATAGGTATACACTTTTTCATTGTCTTCGCAAACTGGAGTGAGCCAAAGTGTAGTCACTCCAAGATTTTTAAGATAGTCTAAATTATTGATAATTCCTCTTAAATCACCACCATGTCTTCCACCTTCACTTTTTCTGTTTGCTTTTTCGATGAGAGATTTGTTAGAATCATTTTTTTCATCGCCATTGGCAAAACGATCTGGCATAATCAGGTAGAAAACATCTTTAGAAGTATAAGATTCACGCGCAGATGAATTAGGCGTTCTTTCCTTCAATTCATACTGATATGTACTAATGGTTTTTTTGCCATTTTTAAGGAAAATTTTAAATTGAGGCGTGTTAATTTCATTAGTATTAATGGTGATAAACACATAATTAGGATTTTCTACCTTCGTTAAATCCTTAATCTGAATTCCATCTGAAAGTTCAATATTTTGTTGGGCAATATTTTTGCCATATAACAAAATCTGAAGCTCAGGATTTTTCATTCCTTTCCACCAAAAAGCAGGTTCTACTCTTTGGAATTGCGCCATAGAAAAACTGAATATTGCAATGGCAAAAATTGAAAATAGCTTTTTCATATCATTCTATTTAATTGGCTTTAAAGAAATAGCATAACCACCGCTTCTTGCAAGGTGAATCTTGATTTTAGAACCATTGGTTACTACTTTTTTGTAAATATGATAAGCTTGCGGATTTTTTTCGTAATCTGCATTTTTACCATCTTCGTAAATAGTGGCTTCGTATTTTTTTCCTTTTTCTAAGAAAGAAAAATCTACAGTGAAATCTCTAGCATTTTCGTCTGTAACACCTCCTACAAACCAATTTTCTGAACCTTTCGCTTTTCTAGCCGTATGAATATAATCCCCTGGTTCGGCTGATAAAATTTTGGTATCATCCCAATCTACCGCTACATCTTTGATGAACTGGAAAGCATCTAAATGTCTTTCGTAGTTTTCTGGTAAATCACAAGCCATCTGAAGTGGAGAATACATCACCACATATAATCCTAATTGTTTAGCTAAAGTAGTATTGGCAAAATTTTTACTGTTAGCATCGTAATAATTGTATTGTGTTTGGAAAATTCCTGGAGTGTAATCCATTGGTCCACCCATAAATCTGGTAAATGGCAGAATGGTAGTGTGGTCTGGATTGTTTCCTCCCATCGCTTCGAATTCTGTTCCACGAGCAGCTTCTGCAGCAATCCAATTCGGATAAGTTCTGCTTAAACCACTAGGACGAACACTTTCGTGAGAATTAACCATGATTTTATATTCTGCAGCTTTATCTACTACTCTTTGATAATGGTTAATCATCCACTGAGAATAGTGATGTTCGCCTCTAGGAATAATATTTCCTACGTAACCCGTTTTCACCGCATCATAACCATGTTCTTTCATCAATTTAAAAGCTGGGTCAAGCCATCTTTCGTAATTGGTAGCTGAAGCAGAAGTTTCATGGTGCATGATGAGTTTTACATTTTTAGAATGTGCATATTCATTCAGCATTTTAATATCAAAATCTGGATAAGGTGTAATAAAATCAAAAACAAATTCTTTCGATTTTCCGAACCAATCTTCCCAACCTTCGTTCCAACCTTCTACCAAAACAGCATCAAAGCCATGTTTAGAAGCGAAATCAATGTATTTTTTAACATTGTCATTATTCGCAGCGTGTGTTCCGTTTGGTTTGGTTTTAGAATAATCTGTAACGCCAAGATGTACATTATCGATATTGGTATAATTCCAAGTTCCACGATTTGGAACGAACATTTGCCACCAAACTCCAATATATTTTACTGGATGAATCCATGAAGTATCCGTGTATTTCGTTGGTTCATTCAAGTTAAAAATCATTTTAGAATCTAGCACTTCTTCTGCTTTTTCTGAAACGATTACGGTTCTCCATGGTGTTACTGCAGGAGTTTGCATGTAACCTTTTGCACCTTGAGCATCTGGAGTAAGATGGGTTTTGAAGTCAAAATTTTCTGAATCTACTTCAAGATGAGAAGCGGGATAATTGATTACAGCAGCTTCTGCAAGGTTTATATACAGTGGTTTTTCTTTGCCAGAAACCTCTTTTTTTAACATAAGAGGCGATTGAACTGCATTTTTAACCAAAGTTTGAGAAGCGTTACTATCAAAACTGCTTTCCCATTTTGTAGAAATTTGAGAAACCAAACTGGTTGTAGGTCTATATTCCTGCGTATCATAGTCTGCAGGAACCCACCAAGATTTTAAATCATAAGGGAAATTAAATTCGGTATCTTCTTCTTTTACAACGAAATAATTAAGATTTTTCTGTTGAGGAAACTCATATCTGAAACCTAATCCATCATTAAAAAGTCTGAATTTAACAATGATTTTTCGGTCTTCATTGGGTTGATTCAATGTAACCGAAAGTTCGTTGTAATGATTGGTGTAATATTTTTTTTCTCCAAGAACGGGAGCCCAATTTTCGTTTTTAGAATCTCTGCTTTCTGCAATTTTTTCGAAGTCAGAATTGAGATTTTTACCATCTGGAAGTTTATTGACATTGTCAAAAGCGATGGTATTATCTTTAAGCAATCTAAGACCTAGTTTAGAATCTTCTATGACTGTTTTTCCTTTGTAATTTAGATGATAATAAGGAACTCCATTTTTCAGTTGGAAATTCATTTCGAAATTTCCGTCGGGAGACTTTAGCGATTGTGCATTGATAGCTGCTACAGAAAGTAAAGCTAGAAGTGCACTTGTTTTAATCAATTTCATACTTTAAATATTTGTATTATAATTATTTAGGAATTTTTCATTAAAAAATAAAAAACAATAAATATAAAAAAACTGCTGCTATAAAGCAACAGTTTTTATATTAAAATTGTATGATATATTACACCTAATTTATAGTATAAACCATATTGAATGGATCAAATGTAATGGTATAAGTTCCAGCTGCAGTAAGGTTTATGTTAGAACCACCTGCATTAAGTGTTCCATCTGCACCATCATCACCGTAATTTTCTCCCCAATCGCTGTTCACTCTAAATTTGAATTCACCAGCAGGTAAAGTAATTACTATTTTGAATTTAAGGATAGAATCATCCCATTCCATTTGCGCATCTGGACTACCTCCCCAACTGTTGAAACCACCAACAAGGCCTAATGAATAAGGTACCATAGAGTGTGTTAAACTATTAGTATCAACAGTTACTTTATAATAACCTGCACTAGGAGAAAGTAAATTAGATCCGTTTGGTTCTAGGGTACCATCTGCACCATTATCTCCCCAGTTAACATCCCAATTTCTGTTTTGAGTATATTTAAACTCTATACCAGCAGCAGGGAAATTAATAAATCCGAAATACGTACCATTACTTGTAGCAGAAACTAGCGTGTTTGCAGTCTCAGGATTCCAACCTTGATAGCCTCCAGGCGCATAAATAAATGATGAAAGTTGATATGGAGTTGCTTTGAAAGTTACAATTGCAGAAGATTTTATAATCTCTGGATCTACTAATTTCGTAATTGCAGATACTCTGATATCAAAATTACCTTGTACACCAATTGTACCACCAACACTTAGAAGAAGTTTATCTAAATCAAAATGGGTTACATTAATAAGTTTAAGATTATTAACAGTGCCTAATTCTTTAAATTTATTAGCTCCTGATAATGAAACCTCTACAAGATATTTTACATCAATTCCGTAAGAATAATCATTCCAAGTAATGGTTTTTGCAATACCTGTTGGATTGTTTGCATCCAAAGTAATTACACTACCTGCCGTAGGTGCTGTAATTACAGGTACTTCTACAGGATAAGGTTGCACATCAAAAGCAATAGGAAGAGAAACATTAGAACCTGCTTCTATTCTAAAATAGACTTTTTTAATTGAATATGGTGAATATCCAGCTTGCAATAAAGCTGTATTAAGAGCACCTATTGTAGTAGTATAAGTATTTTTATTTGATGTACCTAACTTTACTTTAATTGTAAAATCACTTGAATTAGAAAACACAATATCATAAGATGATGCCGCATTTAAATTATCCCAAGTAAGTCTGAATGGATTATTCTCCATTGTTGAATATAATACATTGCTTCCTAAACTCGTATCATATAATTTAAAAGAAGGCTCTGCTTTTGTCCAGTCTCTATAATCCTCGTTGTTACAAGAATGAAGAACAAACGGCAATAATAGAACCAATGATAAAAATTTTATTATATTTTTCATAATTGTTATTGAATTATTGTTGAACAATGGTATAAACTCCAGCTTTAATATCTACTGTAATTTTATACGTGTTACCACCACCATCAAATTTGATATCTCCACTATCACCTTTAGGACCTAAGAAGCCCGAATTTCCTGAACCAGAAATATTACCCCATTCTAATTCTTTCCAATCTTTTTGACCTAGAACTTTAAAAGCAGCTCCATTATCTAATTTCACTGTGTATTCAAATTTTCCAGATGAAACTTTAGTCATAGCAATAGCGTTTGCAGCATCCCATCCATTAATTGTACCAACAAGATAAACTTCAGGAAAATCATAACCTAAAACAGGAGATGCGGTAATATTTAAAGACTGAATATTTTTAGTTGCATCAATCTCTATTTTATAAATGCCTGTATCGCCTGTAAATTTCATGTTTTCATCACCATCTTGAAGCAAGTTACCAGAAAGCTGTTTGAAATATCTATAATTTGCTCTAGTACCTTCTTTATCAACACTATAATTAATAGGATTCCAACTTTGTTGACCTAAAAATCTGAAGGGTTGATTATTTTCTAAGTATGTATAGATATAAGATAAGTTATCTTTTTTATGAAGAATCTGAGCATTCTCAGCGGTCCAACCAACATAAGTAGCACCACCTACAAGATAAAAATCAGGATATTCTAATACATATGGTGTAATCATTAAACTGGTAACATTAGATTTAGCTACTAAATTTTCACTTACTGTACCTAAGTAAGAAGAAACTCTAATGTACATTTTGGCAGAGACATTAGGCGCTAAATTAATTCCTTGAGCAGCCTGATTCATTTGTTCTACTGAAAAAGTAGTTGCTCTTACAGAACCTGCAACTGTACCTAATGTATAAGGAGTAGTGAACGCCTCATCTTTAGACACTTCTATTTTATATTTTATTTCAGTAGGAACTGTATAGGTTGCAACATCCCAACTTAAAGTTAAACCAGGGTTGCTTGGAAAATTTCTATCCAACACCAATTTTTCAGCAGATATATCTAGCATTATTGGCGCTGATTGATTATCCACGGTAATTAACTCTCTATTTTCGCATGCAATAAAACTAAATATTGCAATAAAAACGAATAAAATTTTATTAATTATATTTTTTTTCATAACATAATATTTGTCAAAGCTGATTAATAACCAGGATTTTGAATTAAATTAGAATTAGAACTAATCTCTTTTGTAGGAATTGGGAATAAAGCTCTATAATCAGCTATAGCAGAACCATTCAATGAACCACCCTTCCATTGCCAGTTATAACCAGAAGTATATTTTCCAAATCTTATTAAATCTTGTCTTCTGTGACCTTCCCAATAAAGCTCTTTTGCTCTCTCCGATAAAACAAAGTCTGGAGTAAGCGCAGATAGAGTTACTGGATTTGCGCCAGCTCTTAATCTTAAATCATTAATATAATTTAGAGCTGTAGCTTTGTCTCCTTTACCATTCACAACCGCTAATTCTGCATACATTAAGTATACATCTGCCAATCTAAACATTGGAAAATCTGTATCTGGGAAAGTAGGATCTTGACCTGATACACCTGCAGATGTTTTATTAGTAAATTTTATTAATTTTTTACCTTGCGCAAATTTTAAATAGTCTGTAATGTCTTCAGAATCGGTACCAGATACAACATTTACACGTGGGTCACCTGCAATAGTTTGTATAAATTCTTTTCTAGCTCTGAAACCTTGCCATCCAAAATCAATACCTAGGGTTTTAGCAACTGCATCATTAGTACTTCCATGAATTAAATAAGTCATACCTCCCCAAGTTTTAGTTTTAACGCCATCATATCTTACAGGAAAAATAATCTCTTTTTGAGCTCCGTTAACATCATTATCTGCCGCGAATAAATTATTTCTGTCAAGTGACAAGCTGTAGCCCGCACCTAATACACTGTTCACAGCAGCTAAAGCTTCAGTGCTTTTATCTTGACCTGTGTAAATTTTTGCGTTAATTAAAAGTTTTGCTTTTAACATCCACAAAGCTCCTTTATCAGCTCTACCATATTCATTAGCTCTTGGGGCAGGAAGATCTGCTTCAATTGTATTAAGTTCATTTAAAACATAATCAAACATTTCTGCTCTGGTTTTCATTACTGGTACAGAACCTAAAGCATTTTCTTCTGTTGCAAAAGGAGAATTACCATAAAGATCGATAGCATGATAATAAGATAAAGCTCTCAAAAATCTTGCTTCAGCTCTCATCACTTTAATTTTAGCTTTAAGATCTTCTGAAACTTTTCTTGAATTCAATTTTTCATCTGTAGTTTCTCTTAAGAACTCGTTTGCTACAGATATCTGATAGTATACTCTTGCAAAAAATGCTTCATTAAATTTATTATCTGCATTCCATGTATTAAAGTTTAAATCTTTAATTGTTGGGTTATCAGATTCTCCCCAAGCAATAATTGCTTCGTCCGTAGTAAGCTCTTGTAACTGCCAGTAACCTCTTAAATACTGAGAAAATCCTTCATCTACTAATGATTGTAAATCTGAATCTCCTGTAGGAGCTGCTTGACCAGATAAAGATAACCCACCATAAATTTTTGCTAAAAACTGTTTATAAGGTAGTTCTGGATTATCAGGATTGTTAAAATAATTATCTACCGAGAAAGAATCATCATCTTTCAAAGAAACATCTAAATCATTTAAACATGAAACTGCGGTAAATAATAATGCTGAAAATGCTAACCATTTTACTTTTGTTAATATATTTTTCATATTATTTTAAATTGATTAAATTAAAAATTAACGTTTACTCCAAGCATATACATTCTAGCTCTAGGGTAAATTACTCCATCTAGACCATTATTGAAGACTTCTGGGTCTAATCCTTTATAATCACTTATAATTAATGCGTTTTGCACACCTCCGTATATTCTTAAAGAGGTTCTATCACCAATGAAGTTGTTATTCCTAATGGTGTAACCTAAAGTAACATTATCTAATTTTAGATAGCTTGCATTTTTAATATAGTAATCACTTTCTTTATTAGCAAATGCAAATCCTGTTTTTGCAAAATCTAAAGGTGAATTTGCTAAGGTATTATCTACAACATTATTAATTGTTGAAAAGTATGCTCTATCTGCATTTACTTGATCATATACATAGTTACCAAAACTTGCTCTCCAAGCCATTGAGTAATCCCAGTTTTTCATAAATGTACCATCAATCATTAAGCCCATTGTAACGTCTGCTTGAGGTTTTTTGTAATTATATTTATCAAAACTGTCTATTGTACCATCACCATTTCTATCTACATACACTCCTTCAATTGGCTTGCCTGTACTATCATAAACCTGTTGATATACCCAATAAGAAAATGGAGCTAGACCAACTTTGTGAGTCTGTACATAACCACCAAGTCCCACTCCTCCTTGTGGAATATTATCGGTAAATAATTCTGTAATTTCTAAATGATTATAACTTAAGTTGTAGTTAACATCTAAAGTAAAATTCTCTTTTTTAAACATTTGATAGTTTAAATTAAAATCTAAACCTTTAGATTGTAGAGAACCAATGTTTTTAGGACCTAAGACTCTTAAATTCTGTAATGCTCCTTCCGCAACTATGGATAATAAATCTTTAGTATCTGCCAGATAAACATCTACATTTCCAGATAATCTTCTGCTAAATAATGAAAAATCTAAACCAGCATTATATTTTGTGCTAGATTCCCAAGTTAGATTTTGATTGTATCCTTTTGGTCTTGCTATTAAGTAATATGTATTCGCTCCTGTACCAAATTGATAGTAGGCATTGGTAGAAACATCATACTGCTTAAAGTAATCTATCTTATATCCACCAATATCTTGTTGACCTACAGCACCAACACTTAATCTTAGTTTCAGCTCATTAATAGTACTATTGTCTTTAAATAAGTCTTCATGCATCTTCCAGGCAAATGCTGCACCTCCAAAGTTACCCCATCTATTATCTTTAGAAAATCTAGAAGAACCATCTCTTCTATAATTTACAGTTAGTAAATATCTGTTATTATTCCATCCTAAATTTAATCTTCCAAAAAATGCTTGCAGGTTAACACCTGGATCAGTGTAAGTATCCGCAACGTTGTTATTAGGATCTAGTACATATAATAATTGATTGGCAGAATTGTAATTTTCATAATCAAAATTTTGATACTCATAACCTCCTAATAAATCAAAACTTAGTTTACCAAAGTTTTTAGTATAGTTTAATTGAGTATTGAGATTTTTGTTAAAATTATCATAGTTTGTTTCAGTAAAATTACCTACAGGTAAACCATTCCAATAACCTGCTCTTGCAAAAGAACTAATTTCTGTTTTGCCATCACCTTCTTGTTTATCTATACCTGCATTTACAATTAATCTTAACTCTGGTAAAAAGTGAAATTTGTAATCTAAGTTAATGTTTCCATAAAATCTATGATGATTACCAATATTTCTTCTCTCTAATAACTGAGATAGTGGGTTTGATGTACCACGGAAAAAGTATTTAGCTCCATCTTGCTGGTACCATTCTTTATAACCAGCAAAAGGTGTTTGTGCATCATAAGGACTTTGGGTAGGGTCATAAGATATTGCGCTACCAATAGCACCTTCATCAGCGTTTGTTCTAAACGCATAAGTATAATTACCAGAAATATTAAGCTTTAAATGATTATCAAATAAAGTTGGGTTCAAAGTAAAAGAAGCTGTTGATCTTTTGTAATTAGATGTCAAAAGAAGACCTTCATTTTCTGTATGACCAATACTTAATCTAGATGGAATCTTATCAAATAAGTTGCCCATTAAAGACAAATTACTATCAAAAGAAGCTGTGTTTCTAAAGATTAAATCTTGCCAATTTGTATTAGATGTCCCCAATAAATTCGCTTTATCAGGAGCCATTGTATTAATAATTTCCCTGAACTGATCTCCATTATACACATCAACATTCTTAGCTAATGTATTATAAGTAGTAAAAGAATTAAAAGAAACTTGTAATTTCTTTTTAGAACCTTTTTTTGTAGTAATTAAAATTACACCATTAGAACCTCTGTTACCATAAATTGCTGTAGAAGAAGCATCTTTTAATATTGAAAAAGATTCAATATCATTAGGGTTAATTGAGGACAATCCACCTTCTACTGGCAAACCATCAATAACAATTAAAGGATCATTACTACTTAATAAAGAAGAACCGCCCCTTACTCTAATTACGGCATCATTACCCGGTGTACCAGACTGAGTTACAACAACCCCAGACGTTCTACCATTTAATAAACCTTCCGCACTTGTAATTGCTCCCTTATTAAAATCTTTTTCACTTAGGGCTGTAATAGACCCTGTTAAATCAGACTTCTTTTTAGCTCCATAACCAATAAGCACAACTTGTTCAATGTCTCTTTGTTTAATTGAATCTCTTTGTTGAGCTTCTAGCATAATTGTTCCTGCCAATAAAAAAGCTGGAGCAATTTTTAAAACTTTACTATAGTTTCTCACAAAAATAAAATTTAAGGATTAATATTCATTTTTCACATCGCATAATTGCTATTACAATTAGGCATTGCTAATTTATGAAATTTTTAAATATTTATTAAATTTATATAAAAATTGTTAATAATTTATGATAAGAATCAGTCACTTTTGTATTAATTAAAACTTAAAACACTGATTAACAATAGCATAAAATCTATTATCTCATTACTGAGACAATAAAGAATTTCGCAATATTTCAAACGAATGTTTAGCAATTTGATATGTTAAGCAAATGTTAAGAAATAAAATTTTTACCAAAATCTAAACCTACAAGTCAAAATTTTCCAAAAAGGCAAACAAAACCTTATCTTTGCAAAAAATTTTCCATGCAGAAGAGAAAAATGATTACCGCTGCATTACCCTATGCAAACGGTCCTGTTCATATCGGTCATTTAGCAGGAGTATATATTCCTGCTGATGTTTACGCACGTTTCCAAAGAAGATTAGGAAGTGATGTTGCTTTTATCTGTGGTTCAGATGAACACGGAATTCCTATTACTATTAGAGCAAAAAAAGAAGGCGTAACTCCTCAAGATATTGTAGATAAATATCACGCAATCATAAAAAAATCTTTTGAAGACTTAGGCATTTCATTTGATGAATATTCTAGAACTTCATCAGAAAATCATAAAAAAACTTCTCAAGATTTCTTCTTAAAAATGTACGAAAATGGCAAATTCACAGAAGAAGTTTCAGAACAATATTATGATGAACAAGCTGGCGAATTTTTGGCAGACAGATACATTGTAGGAACTTGCCCAAAATGTGGAAATGATGGAGCTTATGGTGACCAATGCGAAAAATGCGGTTCTACCCTTTCTCCTTCAGAATTGATTAACCCAAAATCTGCATTGAGTGGAAACGTTCCTGTACTTAAAGAAACCAAAAACTGGTATCTTCCTTTAAATGAATATGAAGATTTCTTAAACGAGTGGATTCTTGAAGGACATAAAGACGACTGGAAACCTAATGTTTACGGACAGGTAAAATCTTGGCTCAATGATGGTTTGAAACCACGTGCAATGACCAGAGATTTAAACTGGGGGGTACAAGTTCCACTTCCTGATGCAGAAGGAAAAGTGCTTTACGTTTGGTTTGATGCACCGATTGGTTACATTTCTTTCACCAAAGAATGGGCTGCAAAAAACGGCAAAAACTGGGAAGATTATTGGCAATCTGAAGATTCAGACTTAATTCACTTTATCGGGAAAGACAACATTGTATTCCACTGTATTATTTTCCCTGCAATGATGAAGGCTCACGGAAAATACATTATGCCAACCAACGTACCTGCTTTTGAATTTTTAAATCTTGAAAATGATAAAATTTCTACCTCTAGAAACTGGGCAGTTTGGGCACACGAATATGTAGAAGAATTCCCTGGTCAACAAGATGTTTTGCGTTACGCTTTGCTTTCTTCAGCACCAGAAACTAAGGATAATAACTTTACTTGGAAGGATTTCCAAACCAAAAATAATTCTGAATTGGTAGGAATTTTCGGAAATTTCATCAATAGAGTTGCTGTGTTGGTTCATAAATATTACAATGGTGTAATTCCTGCTGGAAACGAAAATGCAGAAGAACTTTCAGAAATTTCTAAAACTGCAAAAGAAATTAATGAATATTTAACCAAATACGAATTCAGAAATGCATTATCAGCTTTAATGAATTTGGCACGTTTTGGCAACCAATATCTTCAAACGGAAGAACCTTGGAAAACCATTAAAGACAATCCAGAAAAAGCAGCAAACTCATTGTTTGTAGGAGCACAAATTGCGGTTGGTTTAGCACAATTATGTGAACCATTTATGCCTTTTTCTTCGGAAAAATTGTTAAAAATGTTCAATACCGAGAAAATTTCTTGGCAAGAAGTGGAAAACACTCAAGTTCTCGTAAAAACAGGACACACAATCAATGAAAGTTCTCTACTTTTCTCAAAAATTGAAGACGAAACCATTGATTTCCAAATTCAAAAATTAGAAAACACCAAAATATCAAACGCAAAAACCAATCCTAAAGCAAATCCTATGAAAGAAGAAATCACTTTTGACGATTTTACCAAAATAGATTTAAGAACTGCCACTATTTTAGAAGCTGAAAAAGTAGAAAAAGCAGACAAATTATTAAAACTAAAAGTAGATACTGGTGTAGATGTAAGAACCGTAGTTTCTGGGATTGCAGAGAGTTTTACGCCAGAAGAAGTGGTAGGAAAACAAGTGATGATTTTGTTGAACTTGGCTCCTAGAAAAATCCGTGGAATTGAATCTCAAGGAATGTTGCTTTTAACAACCAAACCAGATGGAAAATTGAGTTTCGTAACTCCTGATGAAACTGTAGAAAACGGAATTGAGATTGGATAATTAAAAAATTAATCAATTAAATAATTAAAGATTTCGGAGATATTTCCGAAATCTTTTTTATTTTTAGACAAAGAAAATTTTATGAAATTTTTAAAATCACTTCTACTCTGCTTTTTATTTTTTGGATTGGGGAATTTCCAAGCGCAAAAAATTGAAAAAATTAGTAATGAAGAACAATCAAGATTTGTTTTTGTTGAGAATTTTCAAAATTTATTATTGAAAAATTACGCAGGAAAAAGAAATCAAATCAATTTCAAAAATACCAAATTAACTGATTTAAAAATTCAATATTTAAAAAACTCTGCTTTATTAGCACCAGAAGATAATATAAATTTGAAACTTTTGGCAGATTATACATTCTTTTCTTTTTATCCTAATATTAATGCAGTTATATTAAAAAATCATTCTTCATTTAAAGAAAGACTTTCAGACGAAGAAAAACAAAAATACAATGCTATTTTCCTAGAAATTTCTAAACAAATCCCTAATGAAATCTATTTAGAACTTTCTAAAATCACAGATGAAATCAATCGTGATAAGTTTGCATTGACGGTTCCTTATCGTTTTGAAATTTTTCAAGATTTATTTGATGAAAACCAAAGAAAAAGAATAGACATCATCAATTTTTTACTTTGGAACGTAGAATAAACCTTACTTTAACGTAAGTTGAGCCAAATAAGAATCTTCTAGTTGTTTAATTTTTTGAATTTTAAAACCATTGGCAATCGCCGCGTTTTCTAAGGTATCAAAATCTAAATACAACCATTTCATTGGCAGTTCAGATTCTCCTTTGTAATGCAAATAATAATCTAATTCTCCGTAATAACCTGTTGCAGGAACCAGAACTCCACCATCTTCATCTTGGTCATACATATACAAAATATCCGTACTGTCTATGAGAATTTGTCCGTTTTCAGCTACTAGGCTTTTCAGTTTTTGCAAATATTGGTCAATGTCTTCTAAACTTTGAAAAATCCCAGTTCCATTCATCAAAAGCAAAACGGTATCAAAATTCTTTTCAGAAAATTGAAGCAAATCTTCGCAGATGGCATTTTTTACACCTCTTGCCTTACAAATTTCAATAGATTTCGGGGAAATATCTAGCGCCGTAACCTCTAATTTTCTTTCATTTTGTAGATAAAGGCTATGTGAACCCGCTCCAGAACCTACATCTAAAACTTTACCAAAAGACAAATCCAATGCTTTTTTTTCTAAAGCATTCATTTCTTGATAATCTCTGAAAAGATAAGAAACTGGCAAATCATCCAGTTCTGAGATAGAAGTTTCGGTTTGTAAATCTTCAGAATTTTCTTGGTAATAATAATCCCAAATCGCGTGTCCCATTAAGTCTTTCATTTTGCAAAAATATTAATTAGGAATCACATAATTTAAAATTTCAAAAAATATTCTGACTTTAGAAAGGATTTATTACTTTTAATAAAATTTAAAAAATATGAGAAAAATAGACCAACTTTTCGCAGAATACGCAGAAAGTCACCAAAACCAAACCAATAAATTCATTCACTGTATTTGCGTTCCTTTAATTTTCTTTACCATAGTAGGATTTATCAGCCTTATTCCTGCGCCACATTTTTGTGCACCTTATTTTGGTTGCATCAGCATTGCCAGTATTGTTACGCTTGTTTTAGTAAGTATTTTTTACTTTACTCTTTCATGGAGAATTTCTTTAATTATGCTTTTAATAATGCTTTTAATGGAACATTTTGCCTATGCTATCAATGTACATTTTAAAGAAAATTCTTGGATTATTTATCTCTCAATTTTCATTATCGCATGGATTTTTCAGTTCATCGGTCATAAAATTGAAGGTAAAAAACCGAGTTTCTTAAAGGATTTACAGTTTTTATTGGTTGGACCAATTTAGCTTTTGCATTTTATATTAAAGAAAATCGGAATTCCATATTAATTTAATGAAATTTATCATAAATCCTTGAAAAAAATTCAAGGATTTTTATTTTTTGAAAAATTTAGCACAATAGTTGCAATAGGAAAATTAACTTAAATTTCTTTCCTATGAAAACAATCTTATATTTTTTTACAATTCTTTCTCTTTTGAATTGTAGTAAAGACAAATCAGTTAGTGCAGATTTGGCAATGATTGCTGAACCTATGATTGCAGCAAAATCTGCAAATTATAACGCTCCTCCACCTCTCGCAGAAATTAAATTAGTAGATTCTGCAGCGGTAAGTGTAAATGAAAGTTCTCCCAACTCATCAAAACCAACAAATCAAAATGCTATTTCCAAAAAAATCATCAAAAATGGAAATATGATGATTGACGTAGGTGACATAAAATCTGCACAAGAAAAAATACAAAACGTTGTTAAAAATTTCAAAGGCTATATTCAGAATGAAAACTATTCTAATGACGAAACAGAAACGACTATTTCTATGGAAATTAGAGTGCCTAATCAAAATTTTGATGGTTTAATTAATTCTTTTTCAGAAGGAATAGGCTCTGTAACACAAAAAAATATTCGAGCAGAAGACGTAACCGAAGAATATACAGATGTAGCCATAAGATTAGAAAATAAACTCACCTATCTAGAAAAATACAGAGAGTTATTAAAACGAAGCGCTTCTACCAAAGATTTACTAGAAATTCAAGAAAAAATTCGTGGTTTAGAAGAAGAAATAGAATCTTCTAAAGGCAGACTTCGCTACATAGATGACCAAGTAAATTACAGCACATTAGATTTAACTTTAACCAAAGAAAAACCCAGAAACACCATAACATCTAAAATTGGTTTCGGAAGCAGATTAGTAGATTCATTAGCAAATGGTTGGAATCTTTTCATCAATTTTTTATTAAAAATTGTCGCACTTTGGCCATTTTTATTGACGCTTCCAATAATCATTTATTCAATTAAAAAATGGAGAAAAAGAAAATCAAAAAAAGAATAGATTTATTATAACAAAAATCAGTAATGATAAATTTCATTGAATAATTTATAAAAAATAAACGTAAATTTGTTTCATAAAATAAAAAATATGAAAAATTTAATCTTTGCAATATTCGCATTTTTGGCTGTTTTTTCTTGTAGAAGTGAAGACGATACAGATGTGAGTCCAGTAGTTGGAGAATGGGAATGGGTTTCTTCTATAGGAGGAGTTGGAAACACTACAGAAACACCTGCTTCAAGTGGAAAAACCATTATCATGAAATTAGATTCTGATAAAAAATACACCATTACTACTAATGGCACAGTAACCAATGAAGGTACATTTTCTCTTTATAAAAATGTATCTAACTTAGAACATTACGAAAGAGTTTATATCGATTTTTCTAATGCACCAGACCAAATGATTGTTAACAATGAAGAAAAAACATTGATTCTAAGTGATGACGTAAATGACGGATATACTTATACTTACAAGAAAAAATAAGTTTATTTCCCCAAAACAAATACTGCCGGAATTTTATGAAGTTCCGGTTTTTTATTTTTCCAATCAGAGATTTTTAAGGTTTTGATAAATTCTTCGGTTGGATGATTGATGTTTGCTGCGATACAAAGTTTGGTATTTGGATTGAGAAATTTAATTAAATCTTCCAACAATTGATTATTTCTGTAGGGCGTTTCCATAAAAATCTGAGAATATCCTGATTTTTGAACTTGATTTTCTAGAAAGAGAATCTGTTTTTTCTTTTGCTCCTTATCTATCGGCAAATATCCGTGAAAAGTAAATTCTTGACCATTAAACCCACTCGAAATTAAAGCTAAAATGATAGAACTCGGCCCATTAATTGGGATAACTTTTATATTGTTCTCATGACACCATTTCACCATCAGATTTCCAGGATCTGCAATACAAGGCAATCCCGCTTCGGAAAGCAATCCGAAATCCTGACCAGATTTCATGAGTTTTTGTGCTTCTTTTAAATCATTAGATTCAGAATATTTATCCAAAATAAAAAGCTTTAAATCACTTTGTTTTTTCTCTGGTGCAAAAAATTTGATGACTTTTCTGGCTGTTTTTTCGTTTTCCACGAAAAAATAATCGGTTTTAAGAATATATTCTTTAATTGACGGAGCAAAATAGTCTATCGGAGATTCATCGGATAAATAAGCTGGGATTAGAAACAACATGTTTTAAAAAAATTTAATTAGAGATAAAAGTAATCAATTTTTAGAAAATTTACTTCAAGTTGTACTTTTCAGCAATCGCTTCACAAGCTTGATCTAACATTTGATATACCTTTTCGAAATCACTCATATCGCCATAATACGGATCTGGAACTTCTATTTTTTCATCAGATAAAACGCCAGCTTCTTCCATAATCAAAGAAACTTTATTTCTCTGTTCCTCAGAATTGGCTTTTGACAATACATCTTCTAAATTTTTTAAATCCATGCAAAAAATCTTATCAAAGTCTTCTAAATGCTTTTCGGTGAAGTAATTAGCTCTTTGATGAGAAATATCTACGCCATGTTCTTGGGCAGTTTTGGTAGAACGTTTATCAGGATGTTCACCTTCATGAAAAGAAATCGTTCCTGCACTAGCAACCGTATGTTTTTCTGAAATTTTAGAACGCAAAATTCCTTCTGCTAATGGACTTCTGCATATATTCCCGAGGCAAACCATTAAAATTTTCATAAGTAAGTCTTCATTTAATTAAAAAAGGAATTTTTCAAATCTAAATTTAAAAAATTCCTCAATATTTTTATTATCAATAGGTCAAAGACCTAAATTTTATTCAAAGATTTTATCTTTAATTTCTTTTAGATATTTCTTCAGTTCTTTGTCAATTTTAGAAACATCTCTGATGGTTTCACAAGCATACATTACTGTAGAATGGTCTTTTCCGCCCATTTCTTCGCCAATTTTGGTAAAAGTAGCATTAGTATATTCTTTCGCGAAATACATCGCTAATTGTCTAGGCAATGCAATTTCTCTTTTTCTGGTTTTAGAAAGCAATTGCTCTCTCTGAATCCCGAAATATTCGCAAACCACTTCTTGAATGTATGGAATATTGATGGTTTTCTTTTGATTTGCTGCAATCTTGTTAATGGTTTCTTTTAATAAATCTAGACTTAAATCTGATTTAGAAATCATGGAATGCGCAATCACAGAATTAATCACACCAATCAGTTCTCTCACGTTAGATTTCACTTCTCCAGCTAAAAAATCTACCATATCATCTTTTAAAACAATACCGTCTCTGTGAAGTTTATCTACAATAATTTTCTTTCTCGTATCAAAATCTGGAGATTTTACTTCTGCACTTAATCCCCATTTAAAACGAGAAACAATTCTTTCTTGAATATCCTGAATATCTGCAGGAGCTTTATCAGAAGTTAAGATAATTTGTTTTCCGTTTTGATGTAAATGATCAAAAATGTGGAAGAACATATCCTGAGTTGCAGCTTTACCAGAAAGGAACTGAATATCATCGATAATCAAAACATCAACCATTTGGTAAAAATTACCAAAATCTGTTTTATTCTGAGCTTTCGCCGCAGAAACAAACTGCTGGATAAATTTTTCTGAAGATAAATATAAAACAACTTTATCTGGAAGATTCTGCTTAATATCTAAACCAATTGCATGAGCTAAGTGCGTTTTTCCTACACCTACTCCACCATGAATAAATAATGGGTTAAAAGAAGTTGCTCCTGGTCTTTTAGCAATGGTTTTAGCTACGGTACATGCAAATTTATTGCTCTCGCCTTCTACAAAATTATCAAATGATAAATTTGGGTTAAGGTTAGCATCTATGTTTACCTTTTTAATTCCTGGAACTACAAAAGGATTCACTAAACTTTTAGAAACTGTGGTAGGAAGCACTTCTTGAACTTTCGGAGCTTGTACAGAAATCCCTTTATAATTTTGAGTAGCGGGTTTTTCTAATCCTTGTGGTTTATTTTCCATTACAGAATACCACAATTTAACTCCTTTTCCGATATTTTTTTTGAGAGCTGCAGAGAGTAGAGAAAGGTAATTTTCTTCTATATATTCTTTATAGAAGTCAGAAGGAACCAACAATGTAAGATTGTGGTTTATCAATGACATAGGTTGTACTCTGTCAAACAATAAGTCGAATGAGTGTTCTAGTTTTTTTACATCTTCATGCTCAGAAGCGCTCAAATTGTCTCGCATAAATTTAAGACAACGCTCCCAAATCAAGCCTAAGTTTTGATCCATTTTTTTCTCTGCTAAATATTTTTCTCTGATTAATTTTATCGGGAAGACAAATATGAAAAATAATTTTTTCTTAAAAAAATTTTGGGGTATTGCTTTTTTAAAAATATATTTGTATGTATTAAAGAAAAGTTAAAATGATACACACAACTCACACATTACGAGTACGTTACGGAGAAACAGATCCTATGAAATATGTCTACTATGGCAACTACGCAGAATACCTAGAAGTTGCTAGAGTGGAGTTGTTTAGAACCCTTGGAATTTCATACGATGAAATCGAAAAACGCGGGATTTGGCTGCCTGTTTCTGAGTATAAAATCAAGTATTTAAAACCTGCTTTTTATGACGAAATTTTAGAAATTCATACGTATGTAAAAAAAGTTCCGGGAGTGAAAATAGAATTTGAATATGAAATTTATAATGATTCTAAACAAAAAATCACAGAAGCATCTACTACTCTTTTTTTCTTAGACGCTATAACCAACAAAGTGTCTAGATGTCCTGATTTCTTGATGGAACTCATCCAAAAAAATTGGAAGGAATAAGTAAAAAGAACAAAAATAAAAAAGTGAGATGACAAAAATCATCCAAAAAAATCAAAAATAAAATTCACCAAAAATGATGACTAAAATTTGATTTAGATAAATTAATTTATTGCTTAAATTAATCTCATAATATTGCGTTCCTACGGAACGCTTTTTTATTAATTAGCAAATTCTACACACATTACATTCCTACGGAATAAATAATTTTTAAAATCTACAAACTCTATCCATAAAAAAACACTCGTTTTCTCTCCAATTCTATAACTCTCCCATTCTACAACTCACTCCCACTCTCCAATTCATACGGTTCTTTTCCTTTCTCGAAAATTCTAGTCAGTTGCGTTCCTTCTGTTGTAATTTTATCGCCAAGGACTCTAATCCAGTTCCCTTCTCTTAAACCAACTACTTTTACCTCATTTTGAGTAAGAAATTCTTTAATTCTGGTTTCTCTAGTTTCTCCATTATGTTTCAAATTTGGATTTGGGTCTAAATAATGTGGATTAATATTAAACGGAACCAATCCCATACAATCAAAACTTGGCGGATATACAATTGGCATATCGTTCGTAGTTTTCATATTTATTCCTGCGATATTGCTTCCTGCAGAAGTTCCTAAATACGGTTTACCAGATTTTACATTTTCTGCTAAAACAGTCATTAAATTTTCTTCGTGTAAGGTTTTCACGAGGAGAAAAGTATTTCCGCCGCCAGTAAAAAAGCCTTTTGCTTCGTTTACCGCTGCAATTTTATCCTCGAATTCATGCAATCCTTTTACCTTAATATTAATTTGTTCAAAAAAATCTCTTGCAATTTGCGTATATTCTTCATGTGAAATTCCGCTTGGTCTTGCAAAAGGAATAAAGATGATTTCGTCTATTCCACTGAATAATTCAACAATTTCTTCTTTGATATATTCTAAATATTTCCCACCAAAAAGTGAAGAGGTAGAAGCTAATAAAACGTTCATGGAGTTATAAATGATGAGTGATAAGTTATAAATGATAAATATTAGTCGGCAAATTTATGTGAAAAATATGAAAATTGAACCAAAATTGCGCCCCAGATTGAAGTGGAGCTCTTTTATTTTTTGTTAGAAAACCCTTTCTGCGTTTTTTGCACATTAAGATTAACGCAGAAAGGGTTGAGCATTGGCAAAAAATAAAAAGCGGGAACGGAAAGCTGGAAATGTGCGCCAAAAAAACTATAAACTAATTCCTTATAACTAATCCCTAATCCTTATCTTTGCAAAAAATAATTTTAACATGAAATTTTTTATTGATACAGCTAATCTAGATCAAATTAGAGAGGCACAAGATTTAGGAATTCTAGACGGTGTTACGACCAATCCAAGTTTAATGGCGAAAGAAGGCATTTCTGGAGCTGAAGCAATTAAAAATCATTACAAAACGATTTGCGAAATCGTAGATGGTGATATTTCTGCGGAAGTTCTAAGTACTACTTACGAAGAAATGATTAAAGAAGGAGAAGAATTGGCAGCAATTCACCCAAATATCGTGGTAAAAATTCCTATGATTAAAGACGGAATTAAAGCTTTAAAATATTTTACAGATAAAGGAATTAAAACCAACTGTACTTTAATTTTCTCTGCTGGACAAGCGCTTCTTGCTGCAAAAGCTGGTGCTACTTACGTTTCTCCTTTCTTAGGAAGATTAGATGATGTTTCTACAGACGGATTAGCATTAATAGAAGAAATTAGAATTATTTTTGATAACTACGATTACAAAACTGAAATTTTAGCAGCTTCTATCCGTCATTCTATGCACATTATCAACTGTGCTAAAATTGGTGCAGATGTAGTAACTACACCTCTTGCTCCGATTTTATCTTTACTAAAACACCCTTTAACTGATAACGGTTTAGCTCAATTTATTGCAGATTCTAAAAAGATGATGTAATTTTTATTGCTGAATGTTAGATGTTGAAAGATGGATGATAAAAAACTCAAAATTTACTTCCTTAGGATTGAGGCTAATAAATTTTGAATCTTAAACATAAAAAAATCCTGAAAATTTAGATTTTCAGGATTTTATATTTTTTATTGAAGCAAGTCTAACTCTAAAAGATTGTTGTCTCGCTTATTATTTTCTTTGACTTGCTGTTCCCTTCTTTTAATCATTTCCGATGCAGAAATTTCGTTTCCGTTTTGGTCTCTGAACTGAAGTACTGCTCCATTTGCCATCGCCATTTTCATGGATTTTGCTGGATCATTTCGGTCTTCTAAAAATATTTTTTTGTATTGCTCTTGATTAACTTCTATATATTTATCATTACCTACAAATTCAGAAACTTTTTGAATTTCCTCTTTATATTTCCCTACTGCTTTTAGCTCAAAAACGTGAGATTGAGTAGCATCTTCCAATTTCACAATCAATCCTGGTAATCCTCTAAATTTATATGGTCCGTCTTGAAAAGGCAATTCCTCGGTGAACCAAGCCGTCCATTTTCTTCCTGCAAATTCTGTAACCGCTTTTTGAGCCTCGAACTCTCCTATTTTTTGTTTTTCTTGAAGAATTTTCCATTGAATTTTTCTTTTGTCCCAAACTTTATAAGCATCCATTCCGCTTCTGGTTAATGAATACGTTTCGAGAGAAGGATAATTCTTATGAATTTTATAGCGTATACTTCCTTTTCTCATAGACATGGCTTTCATATCTACATTCATGCTTCCCGTTGCTTTTATTTGTTTTTCAAAAGCTGCCGTCATAATAGAATCCGAAACATAAACTTCTCTGCTGTAAAATTTAGAGCCTTTCTCCGAAATATCCAGATACATGAGTTCTGATTTTACGTTTGCTTTATTGGTAGAATCCGTAACAAATTTATAATCATAGATAAATCTATTCTGCGCCGAAAAGAATGCTGAAATCAATAAAAAAGTAAAAAGTAATTTTTTCATATTATAATTTTAAAATCCTTCAAGGATTTAGAATCCTTGAAGGATTGGTTAGGAAAATTTATTTGGTTTGAATTCTTATTTCGCCTTCTTCTTTGCCATTATTCACGTTTTTATTTACGTTTACCGTAGCTATATCATTAGGATTTAATTTATCCATTTCTTCTTTGGTGGAAAGCTTACCATTGATATAGATTTTAGTTTTTGGAGATGGCATTAAATCCATTTCTTTAATTCCAGAAATTTCAGCATTTCCATTTTTATCAACATACATAATATCAGCTCTTAGACGTGGATATTTTCTAACATCAGTTTTAGGTTCAACAGCATCAATAGCAATCACCCAAGGATTATTTTGAGCATATTTTCTAGAAATTTCGGCCTGTTGATTGGCAATTTCGGCTTGTTTCTTGGCGAGTTCTGCTTGTTTTTTTGAAAGTTCGGCCCTTTCTTTTGAAAGTTTATCTAATTTTTTGATTTCTTCTTTCGTAAGATTAGAATTTGGGCTGTTTTTTAACTTTTCTATACTTATAGGTGGAGTTATCGGAGCTGGAAATTGAAAATCAAAGTTTTCTGAAGATCTAGACTTTTTGATCTTGATAATTGCATCTTTTAAACTAGGTTGACTAAGTTTCATTTTCAACTCTTTTAACTTTTCTTCATTAAATTTGAATTGTTTTTTAAATTCTTCTGAATTGAAAACTTCATCTATATTATTTAAATTAAATTCAAATTCTTTCCAATTATTCTGATACGCTTCAGAATTAGCAATTCTATCAATCTCGTTTCCAAGATTTTCTAATTCTTTGGCTTTCAATTCATAATCATAACTATCTGCACCTTTTTCTTTGGCGATTTTCTGTAACTCTTCAGATTTTTTACGAGTTTGTTCGCTAAGTGTAGCTATTTTTTCGTTCTCTTTTTTAATTTTTTCAGAAGCTTTATTAATTTTCGCCTGTTGAGCTTCTAACAGTTTTTGCACATCTTTTTCTTTAACAGTATCTTTTTTAAGTTCCTGAACCGCAATTTCTATGGCTTTATTTTGCTTTTTAATTTCAATGTTTTTAGCATTAACCAATAGCGCAAAGGAAACCCCGAAAAGAATTGGCAAAGCCAAAATTCTACGCGCATAACTGTATTTTGTATTTTTCTGTGTAAGCATTTTTAGTCGTTTTTTAAGGTTTGATGATAAAAACGGACTGGTTGCAGGCAATACATTTCCGGAGAAATTACTCGCCAAAAGCATCTGCGCAAATGCTCTAGTGTCCGCGTTTTTCACAGCTTTTTTGTCTGCCAAATATTCATGAATAAGGGTGATTTCTTTTTTGATGAAGTAAAAAATTGGATTAAACCAAAACAGCGATTGAATTATTTGGACAAACAGTTTATCAAAACTGTGTTTTTGTTCTATGTGTACCATTTCGTGTTTCAGGATTTGTTTTCCTAAATCTGAGTTGATCAGAATCGATTTTTTCCAAAACAAATTTCTAAAAAACGAAAACGGAGCATCATGCAAATTGGTATTATAAAAGGTAATTCCTTCTATGCTTTCCTTTGGGAATTCTTTTTTGAGTTGATGAATTTTCACCAATCCTAAAGTTAATTTAGCCAAAAGAAAAAAGGAAACGATTCCCAAAATCAAAGCTCCAAAATTCCAAAAATTGAAAGTATTTTCAACTTCTTGAGCAGAACTTTGGTTGAATTGATTCAGCAATAATAAAATTCTACTATCAGTTTCTATAGTAAAATATTCTACTTTTAAAAGCGGCAACAAAAGGCTTAAAACCATCGTTCCCAGAAGGTAAAATCTGTTATAATGGTGAAAAGTTTTGTCGCGAAGAAACAAAAGATAATACGCCGACATCACTGCCGAAACTAAAATCATCTTTCCGAAATACAGGAATATTGTTTCCATAGTTTTTGTTTTAAATGTTGATTAATAAGTAATTGTAAATGATGAAGCTGTTACACTTCTTACTCATTATTTTTTAAGTTCTTTTAGAAGCATTTCTAAATCTTCTACACTCATCTCATTTTTTTCTACCAAAAATGAAACGGCGTTTCTGTAAGAACCTTCAAAATAGTTCTTCACCAAACTTTTTATGGATTTTCCGCTGTAGGTTTCTTTAGAAATAAGCGGGAAATATTCGTGCTGTCTTCCGTGAACATTATGCCCTACAAACTCTTTTTCCATCAAAATTTTTAAAATGGTAGAAACGGTGTTGGTATGAGGTTTCGGTTCTGGAAAAAGCTCTAATATATCTTTTAAGAAACCTTTTTCTAGCTCCCAAAGATATTGCATTACTTGTTCTTCTGCTTTTGTAAGTGTTTTTGCTGTCATAATCATTACATCATTATTGATAAGAAAAAATTAACTATTTCTAAAATCAAATTTAACAAAAAAGAAATCATAACTAATAATTTAGTGATACAAATTTAGAAAAGATTTTCTTTTATCACTAAGAAATTAGTTAAAATATTGTTAAATTTTTACAACAGACTGAAATACAATAGAATAAATTAATTTTTAGGTATACTTGCAGCCTTTCTCACGAAATAATTATCGGTAGAACTATTGCCTCTTAATCTGTAGAAACTACAATTTCCCCAAGATGCAGGAACATCTGTAATGGTCATATCTTCGCCAGTATCATTAGAAACGTACGCTGCAATCATATTTTGCCACTTCTGAATTCTTTGTTGACTGTAATCGAGATAAAATAAATCGTATTTTTTGTCAATCAAATCATTGAGGTATTTTACATATTGAGTTTTGTATTCAGGAATAGATAAAACTTTTGAAACCAAAGGATTTTGGTCGCTTTTTCCCCAAGTTAAAGGATTTTGAATACCAGAATCTGTCATCAGAAGAGATGTTCCCAAAGTATTGTCATAATCATAAGGAATGAAATAAAATTTTCCTGCAGCATCAAAATAGAAATAAAAATTATTAGAATTATTCCAATAATCATCCCACATTCCTACCATTACATTTACGGCGTAAGTTTTCAAAAACAGATTGACATCCATTTTTTGTGAAATATAAGTTTTAAAATCATCACCATTTTTGGAATTAACATTCGTGATGAAATCTGCTAATTGTGTTTTGGCTGTCTCCAAATTAGATTTACTTCCTTTGTAATCGTAAGTCGGCGTATTGGTATAAGTTAAAGTCACATCTTCAATTCCCATATTCGAAGTGGAAGCATCTTTAAAACTCGCTCCCCAATTTGCTTTCCATAAATTTCCAGTCGTAGAAAAAAACGTACTTCTATTGGCTAAATAAACATCGTCAACAGGTTCTTGCAACTGATAAACTCCAAAATAAGCAGCTTTGTTATCTCCAGTCACTTTAATGGTAAGTTTACAATAACTGGATTGTGGCGCAGTCCAAACTCCAAATTTCTCAAATAAATCATAAGAATAGACTTCTCTGGCATACATGGCATCATCTTTAAACCATTTCAACACCACTTTTTCAGAATTATGAAAGAGTTGAGTTTTATTATATTTCTTGAAACTCACGGTAAAACTTGCATGATGCCAATCTGGATTGGTCGCATTATGCGTTTCTCCGGGATTTCCTTCCGGTCTTCTTCTGCTGGTATTTCCTTTCAATCTTAATCCTATATTATCTAAAATTTCTGTAGTTCCGTCTTTCACCCAAGTGAATTTTCCAGCTACATATTCTTCATTATTGGGATTTTGGTCGTAAAAATTCAAAAATTTATTCCATTCTGCAAGAGAAACTTCTACCGTAATTTCTGGCAATGCATTAATATCATAAATAAATTTTTGAGAATCTGTTTGAAAATAAGGCGGTTGATAAGCCTGTTGAAACAACGGTGGATCTGGAGTTATAGGATTGTTTTCTTCTTGATTTCTACAAGCTACTAAAAGTAAAAGAATACTGAACAGAAAAAACTTTTTCATTGTAAAATTTTCAGCTAAATTAAGACAAAGAAAATGATTGAAATAATAATATTGAATGATTTTTAATGGTTTTCATGTGTTTTTCACTACTCTATTAGCCTTCTTTTTCTTATTTTTAAAACTTGAAATAAAATTTTTCTAGCTCATTTTCAATTCCTTAAATTCAATTTTCAATTAAGATTTGCAATTTTAAAATTTATTCGTATCTTTGCACCACAATAACGCGAGATGGAGCAGTAGGTAGCTCGTCGGGCTCATAACCCGAAGGTCACAGGTTCGAGTCCTGTTCTCGCTACTAAACTTAAGAAGAGAATCAAATATTTTTGATTCTCTTTTTTATTTCTTACCTTTGAGTATGGCAAAAATTCTGAAAATATATCCAGACAATCCTCAAGAGAATTATATCAACGAGGTGATTAAAACGCTGCAAGATGGTGGATTGATTATTTATCCATCAGACACGGTTTATGCCTTGGGTTGCGATATTTACAATGTAAAAGCCATGGAAAAACTCGCTCGTCTTAAAAATACTACACTAGACAAAGCACAATTTTCTATTATTTGTAATAATCTTAGCCATCTTTCAGAATTTACCCGTCCTATAGAAACGTCTACCTTCAGACTTTTAAAATCTAAAATTCCTGGACCTTTTACCTTTATTTTAGAGGCTAATAAAAATTTACCATTAGCTTATAAAGGCAAAAAAACCGTAGGAATCCGTGTTCCAGACCACCCAATTCCGCAGTTAATTGTTGAGAAATTAGGTCATCCTATTGCTTCTACTTCCATAAAAGATGATGACGAAGTTATAGAATATTCTACCGACCCAGAACTCATTGCAGAGAAATACGACCATTTGGTAGATATCGTTATCGATTCTGGTTACGGAGATAACATAGCTTCTACCATTGTAGATTTAACTAGCGGTGAACCAGAAATTTTACGTGAAGGAAAAGGAATTCTGTAAAAGTGTCAGACTGAGCGAAGTCGAAGACTTTGGACGCCAATTTGACTCCTAAAGTCGTCGAACTACTTCGTTAGGTTTCCGCCTTCCGCTCCCATTTTTTTGCTACATTACATTTCGCAAAAAGAGTTCCGCTTCAGTCGGGGCGCAGTTTTCGTCTATGATAGTAATAGTCGGCAAAAATCAAAATTTGTCTTATTTTTGAACATTCAAAATCTAAAATTTAAAATTTTAATTTAAAATTTTCATGAAAATCATTACTTCTCCAGCAAAACTGATGAATGTAGAAAATTCTACAGAATTTTTGAAATCTACAACTCCAAAATTCATAGAAGAAGCGACCTTAATACATTCTTATCTTAAAGAAAAAAGTCCACAATATTTATCAGAATTAATGGAAATTTCAGCAAAATTAGCAGATGAAAACTGGCACAGAAACCAAGTTTGGAAACCCAAACCAACTGCCAAAGAATCTGCTCCTGCCCTTTTTGCTTTTACAGGAGAAGTTTACAGAGGTCTTGATGCGAAAACGTTAAGCAAAGACGCTGTGGATTATCTTCAAAAAAATCATAGAATTCTATCTGGTTTGTATGGATTATTAAAACCTTCAGACAAAGTAATGCTTTACCGTTTAGAAATGGGAAGAAATTTCGAATTTGAGCATTATAAAAATCTATATGAATTTTGGAGTGATAAAATCACAGAACAAATCAATTCAGAACTTAAAAAAAATGAATTATTGCTTAATCTAGCAAGTAATGAATACGGGAAAGTCATCAACAGAAAAAAACTCAACAATCCTGTTGTAGATTTTGAATTTCACCAAACTCAACCGAACGGAAAACTGAAAACCATAGTAGTTTACACCAAACACGCGAGAGGTTTAGTTGCTAGATTTTGCGCTGAAACCAATGCAAAAACATTGAATGACGTAAAAGCATTCAACTATGAAAATTATTTGATTAACGAAGAATTATCAACAAACCAAAAATTGGTTTTTGTAAGGTAATTTTATAATGATTTTAAAATAAAATATAAGAAAAAGTCCTCTGGAAAGATAGAAATTTGCCATATCACAATCACAAATTATTAATTAAAAAAAAGATAAGTATGGCAACTCTTACAAAAACAAAAAAGACGACAACTAAAACTTCAACTCCTAAAACTACTGCAGTAAAAACTGTAAAAGCAGAAAAAGTTCCTGCTAAAAAAGACGCTGCAAAAGATTTAGCAGATTTATTTGAAGATGGACTAAAAGACTTGTATTGGGCAGAGAAAAATCTCCTAAAAAACATGCCGAAAATGCATAAAAATGCAAGTTCTGCAGAACTCAAAAAGTCTTTAGAAGACCACATGAAAGAAACAGAAAATCAAATTAAAAGAATTGAAGACTGTTTCAAAGAATTAGGAAAAAAACCACAAGCTGCTGTTTGCGATGCCATGAAAGGCTTATTAGAAGAAGGAAAAGGCATTATGGAAGAAACAGAAATGGGAGCAGTACGAGATGCAGGAATCATTGCAGCTGCTCAAAAAATGGAACATTACGAAATTGCTTCTTATGGTACACTCGCCGCATTTGCAAAAGTATTAGGATACAAACAAAGTTTAAAATTATTATTAGCCACTTTAGAAGAAGAGAAAAAATGTGACGAACATTTAACTCAAATTGCAGATACCAATCTGAATACTAAAGCAAAATAATTTATACTTTTACTTCACATAAAAAACCGATTTAACATCGGTTTTTTTTAACTTTAAAAATCGTGAAACTAATAGAATTTCGCAAAGAAGGCATTTATTGTACGAAAGGAGATTTCTACATAGACCCTTGGTTTCCTGTAAAGAAAGCCGTGATAACGCATGCTCACGCAGATCATGCAAGATGGGGAATGCAAGAATATCTTTGTACTCACGAGACAAAACCCATCCTAAAATCTAGAATTTCAGAAGATATTTCGGTTCAAAGTTTAGCTTACGGTGAAACACTAGAAGTCAACGGTGTAAAATTAAGTTTTCATCCTGCTGGTCATATTGTTGGTTCTGCACAAGTCCGTTTAGAATACAAAGGTTTTGTGAAGGTAATCTCTGGAGATTATAAAATTCAAAATGATGGAATTTCTACACCTTTTGAAATTTTAAAATGCAATGAATTCGTTACTGAGTCTACTTTTGGTTTGCCAATTTATCAGTGGAAATCGGTAGAAAAAATCAATCAAGAAATTCAAAATTGGGTGATAGAAAACCAAAAAATGAACAAAACATCTGTCTTTTTTGGTTATTCTCTAGGCAAAGCGCAACGTTTAATGAAAGCTTTAGAAGGAATCGCAAACATTCATGTACATTCCTCGATTCATCGATTGAATGAGGCTATTACTTCGACTGGATTGATTTTACCAGAAACTCAACTTTTAGAAATTGATGATAAAAAAGCACTAGAAAATCAAATCGTCATCGTTCCGCCAGCTTTATTGAGTACTAATATGATTAAAAAAATTCCAAATGCTGCCACCGCAATTTGTTCTGGTTGGATGCAAGTGAGAGGAAGAAGACGCTGGAAATCTGCAGATGCAGGTTTTGCGATTTCGGATCACGCAGATTGGAACGGATTATTACAAACGGTAAAATTTACAGAAGCCGAAAAAGTATACGTAACGCATGGCTCTACCGAAATCTTCTCAAAATATTTAAATGAAATCGGAATTGCTGCCGAAGTGGTGAAAACAAAATTTGGCGAAGAAGAACAAGGAGATGATAATATAGAACCAGGAAATCAAGAAGAAAACTCAAATTCAGAATTGTAAACCATGAAGCAATTTTCACAATTATTTTCTACGTTAGAAACGTCTAATAAGACCAACGACAAAATTTCGGCGTTGGTACATTACTTTTCTACCGCAACAGAAGAAGACAAATTGTGGCTGATTGCACTTTTCACAGGAAAACGACCAAAAAGACCTGTAAAAACCAATTTTCTAAAACTTTGGGCAATGGAAATTTCTGGAATTCCAGAATGGCTATTTTTAGAAAGTTACGCTTCTGTCGGCGATTTAGGCGAAACCATCGCACTTTTATTGCCACCTTCTGAAAATTCTATTGACCAATCACTTTCCGTTTGGATGAAAGAAATTATCGCGTTACATGATAAAACTGATAAAGAAAAAAAAGAATTCGTCACAAATGCCTGGAAAAACCTTGATACGCAAGAACGATTAATTTTCAACAAATTAATTGGCGGAAGTTTCAGAATTGGCGTTTCTCATAAATTATTGGTGAACGCACTTTCAAAATATTCAGGAATTGATGAAAACGCTTTAATGCATGCCATTATCGGAAAATGGAAAGTAGAAGAAACTCAATTTTCTGAATTGATTAATGGAGAAAACATCAATACAGACGCATCAAAACTCTACCCTTTTTGCTTGGCATATCCATTAGAAAACGAACTAGAAAAGTTAGGAGAAGCAAAAGATTGGCAAATAGAATATAAATGGGATGGAATTCGTGGACAAATCATCAAAAGAAATGAAGAAATTTTCATTTGGAGTCGTGGTGAAGAATTGGTAACAGAACAATTTCCTGAACTCGTAGAAAACATCAAAAATATCTCTGGAAATTTTGTTTTAGATGGTGAAATTTTAGCCATTAAAGAAGGGCAAGTTCTCAATTTTAATGACTTGCAAAAACGTCTGAATCGAAAAAATGTTTCTAAAAAAATGATGGAAGAAATTCCAGTAGGATTATATGTGTATGATATTTTAGAATGGGAATTTCACGACATCAGAAACGAAAAACTAGAATGGAGAAGAGAAAAATTAGAAACATTAATCCTTAACAAAGAAAACGAAGTTCACAATATTAAAATTTCACCACGCATCGATTTCAAAAATTGGGAAGAACTTCATGAAATTCGTGAAAAATCTAGGAAAATCAACTCAGAAGGATTAATGCTGAAAAGTAAAAATTCCATTTATCATGCGGGAAGAAAAAAAGGTGATTGGTGGAAATGGAAAGTTGCTCCACTCACGATTGATGCGGTACTCATTTATGCACAAAAAGGCTCAGGAAGAAGAAGCGCTTATTACACAGATTATACTTTTGCAATAAAAGACGGCGAAAAACTAGTCACCATTGCCAAAGCGTATTCAGGTTTAACAGATAAAGAAATTATGGAAATCAATAAATTTATCCGCAATAATTCTTTAGAAAAATTCGGACCAGTGAGAACCGTAAAACCCGAATTGGTTTTCGAAATTGCTTTTGAAGGAATTGGCTACAGCAATCGACATAAATCTGGTGTTGCTGTGCGTTTCCCAAGAATTCTAAGATGGCGAAAAGACAAAACCGTAGAAGAAATAGACACTATAGAAACCGTAAAAAGTTTAATAATGTAGGGACAAGTCGAGACTTGTACAAATCAATTCAATGAAAATTAATAAAACCCAAGGTTACCAAATCATCCAAAATTGGATGAACGAAAAAAGTCAAAAACCGTTTTCTTTTCAAGAGGAAACTTGGGATTTGTATGCTCAAAATTTCTCAGGATTGGTAGTGGCTCCAACTGGTTTTGGGAAAACATTTTCGGTATTTTTAGCTGTTATCCATAATTTCCTCAATCATCCAGAAAAAGTAAGGACAAGTCGAGACTTGTCCAAATTACAACTGCTTTGGGTCACTCCACTTCGTTCGCTTTCCAAAGATATTGCAAAAGCGATGCAAACTGCCATAGACGAAATCGGACTGGATTGGACAGTTGGCGTAAGAAACGGCGACATTTCTGCATCAGAAAAGCAAAAACAGACCAAAAACATGCCCGAAATTTTGGTGGTAACTCCAGAAAGTTTGCATTTACTTCTCGCTCAAAAATCTAAAACAAAATTTTTTGAAAATTTACAATGTGTCGCTGTAGATGAATGGCACGAATTGCTTTCTTCAAAAAGAGGCGTGATGGTAGAATTGGCGCTTTCGCATTTACGAAGCATTTCTAAAAATTTGAAAATTTGGGGATTAACCGCCACCATCGGAAATTTAGAAGAAGCTTTAGAAGTTTTAGTTCCTTATGAAACTCCAAAAAAAATAGTTCTCGCCAAAGAAAAAAAGAAAATAGAAATCCTCTCTGTTTTACCAGATGAATTAGAACTTTTGCCTTGGGCTGGACATATGGGAAGCAAAATGACAGAAAAAATTCTTCCGATTATCGACCAAAGCATGACCACTCTCATTTTTACCAACACCAGAAATCAAGCAGAAAATTGGTATCAAAATTTATTGGCAGCCAATCCAGATTTGGCAGGTCAAATCGCGATTCACCACAGTTCGATAGACTTTGAACTCAGAAATTGGATTGAAGACAATTTAGCTTCGGGTTATTTGAAAGCGGTAGTTTCTACTTCTTCTTTGGATTTGGGCGTAGATTTCAAACCAGTTGACACCGTGATTCAAATCGGTTCTAGTAAAGGAGTTGCAAGATTTTTACAAAGAGCAGGAAGAAGCGGACACTCTCCTTTTGAAACTTCTAAAATTTATTTCGTTCCTACCCATTCTTTGGAATTGATAGAAGTGGCAGCATTGAAAGAAGCGCATAAGCAGAATCAAATCGAGAAAAGAGAGCCAGTTGTTTTAGCTTTTGATGTTTTGGTGCAATTTCTCGTGACTTTGGCTGTTGGTGAAGGTTTTAGAGAAGAAGAAATCAAAAAACAAGTCAAAGAAACCTTTTGTTTTCAAGAAATGACCGATGAAGAATGGAAATGGATTTTACAGTTCATCACCATTGGTGGAAAATCCCTAAAAAGTTATGAAGAATTCCAAAAAGTAATCATAGAAGACAGAATTTACAAAGTCAAAAGCAGAAGAATTGCGATGCTTCATCGGATGAATTTGGGCGCGATTGTAAGCGATGTAATGATGAAAGTGAAATTTTTCGGAGGTGGTTACATTGGGATGATTGAAGAGTTTTTTATTTCCCGTTTGAACAAAGGAGATGCGTTTATTTTAGCAGGAAGAGTTTTAGAAATTGTGAATATCAAAGAACAAGAAGTTCAGGTAAAATTAAGCTCAAAAAAACGCGGAATTGCAGCAAGTTACGCAGGTGGAAGATTGCCCATGACTTCCTATTTGTCTCATTTTTTAAGAGAAAAATTGGATGATTCTCTTTCACCAAATCCTAAAGAAAAAGAACTAAAATTTCTACAACCGTTGCTTCTAGACCAAGAAGGCGTTTCTCACATTCCAAAATCTGATGAATTTTTAGTAGAACTCATCGAAAACAAATACGGAAATCACCTTTTTATGTATCCTTTTGAAGGAAGATTGGTTCACGAAGTGATGTCTGCTTTGGTAGCATACAGAATTTCTAAAATTTTCCCGATTTCATTTACCATGGCGATGAATGATTACGGTTTCGAGCTGAGTAGCGACCAACCGATTCATTTAGAAGAAAAGCATTTGCAACAAATATTGAGCAAAGAAAACCTCATTCAAGATGTGATGGCAAGTATCAATGCTGCGGAAATGGCCAAAAGAAAATTTCGAGATATTGCGGTGATTTCTGGCTTGGTTTTACAAAATTATTACGGCAATAAAAAGAAATTTAAAAGTATTCAATCTTCGTCAAACCTTATTTTTAAAGTGTTGGAAGATTACGAACCAGACAATTTACTTTTGAGACAAGCTTACACCGAAGTTTTTAACAATCAGTTAGAAGAAGTACGACTAAGAGAAGCATTTGAGAGAATTTCAGCTTCTAAAATTGTATTCGAAAAAACCACACAATTTACACCGCTGAGTTTCCCTATAAAAGTAGACAGCCTTCGTCAATCGCTTTCTAGTGAAGATTTATTGACCAGAATAGAAAGAATGAAAACCGCTGGAATTCCTAAAAAAAGAAATCATTTTTCTCGATAATTTTTCTCGTATTTTTGCAACATGATTTCTGAAATTTCTATCAATTTTGCTGGAGAACAATTGTTGCTCAATCAATACCGAAGTATTTTTTGGGACAAAGAAAAATCTTTGATTTTGTCTGATTTACATTTAGGAAAAACCGCACATTTCAGAAAAAATGGCATTGCTTTACCGAATGGTGTGATTGAAAAAGATTTAGAAAATCTCCAAAAATTAATAGAACATTATGAGCCGGAAAAGATAATCATTGTTGGCGATTTATTTCACGCAGAACTGAATTCTGAAATAGAAATTTTCAGAAAATGGTTTGAGGATTTTAACACGATAAAATGGTTGCTTGTCAAAGGAAATCATGATAGATTTTCTAAAAAATTCGGAATGGAAGAAACTGAAATCTATGAAACCGAAAATCTTATTTTTTCTCACGAATCTTTAGATTCCCTTCAAAAACCACAAATTGGTGGGCACATTCATCCAGGAGTTACCTTAATAGCACAAAACAGACAGAAATTGAAATTTCCTTGCTTTTTAGTCTCGGAAAATCAAATTATTTTGCCTGCATTCTCTCAATTCACTGGGTTAGATACTAATTTTGAGAAAAAGCAAAATTCCACTTTTAAAAAATATATTATTACCGCTGAAAAGTTAATTGAATGGTAAAAAAGTCCGCAATAAATTGCGGACTCGGTATATATAGAGTGCTTCTAGATTGAAATTTGTCCTTCTACTCCATCACTGTTATCGGTTTTATTACCAGTAACAATCGCAGTAGCAAATGACAATAAAGAAACGAGTTTACCAGCTTTGGTATCCCAATAATAGACATCTTCTGGAGCAATTCTCAGTATAGAAACATTCGGGTCATCTTTTCCATCAAACCAAGCATTGGCAAAAACACTCCATTTTTCTTCTATTGTAGATTTATCATCATATATAAACGCTTTTCCATATACAGAAAGATATTCGCTGTCGCTATTATTCATAAAATAAAGTTGAACTCTAGGATCTCTTTCGATTTCCATATTTTTATTGCTTTCTTTGCTCGAAATAAACCAAAGATTTCCTTCATCATCGCATTCTTGCAAACTCATCGGTCTAGAATTAGATGGTAATTGGTCTAATTCGGTCACAAACATACACGTTCTCGCTTTTTCTGAAAGCTCTTTAAGCTTTTCTATAGCTTCTTTTTGAAATAAATTTTGGGTTGACATAAATTTTGTGATTTGGTGATTGATATAATGTATTTGTGTTGTTTAATACGTTTTAATATTTAGAATTCCATTAAACCCTAAGAAAAGATTTCTGATTTTGTGATAAAAATTCACCGTTTCTAGATTAATCATTTCGTTAGTTTCTTCTATTTCTGTAATAATTTTATTTCTCAATCTTCTAATTGAAAAAGAATTTATTGCCAAGCGTTTTTTGCTTCTATTCTTTTTTTCAATGAGCAATTGAGAACTCATCATCGGATTGAGATGAAAACTAATGATTTGTTCGTCTGGAAAATTGGTTTCTTCTAAATCTCTTATTTGAAACCAATCATAGCAAGTCGTTTTCTGATTTTCATCAGTAACGCAGATTCTAATCAGGTCGCCATTTTCTATTTTTCCCGTTTTTTCTTCTCCATGCTTGTTGCAGAGTTGAAAATGACAATGTTCCTTGTCTTTAACCAAGTTCCAATGCTCTACGTTGTATAGATTTTGTTTTAAATTTCTAAAAATTTCTTTAGCATTACTATCATTTTCAAGTAGAATTTCTGAGATAGAACTGCTTTTGGTTAAGGTAATTTGAGGATTTTTATTTTCATTCATAGCAAGAGTTTTTAACGTTAGAAATTAAAGGTCAATTTGTTCCGAAGTCCACTTTATGGCTGTATCGTAATCTTTTTTATCAAATCCTTTAAACTCGCCAATCATAATTTTGCTAAAAATTTCTGTAAAATCTTGTACCGTTTCAGAATCATAAACGATGGCTGCTCTGTTCCATTTGGTTAATGTTTTTACGCCCAACATTGCATCTTGAAACCAAGCTCCTGCTGTAAATTTGGATAAATCTGTTTCGATGACCAACATGTAATTCAATTTATCTTTCTTTTCGATAAATTTTTCTACTTCTGGCATTACTACATCTATAAAATCTTTGGCTGAAACTTCGTCAGTGGCTAAAAATCCCACCATGTTATCTGGTAATTCCTTAATTCTAGTAATCATTATTTTTATTTTTGACAAATTTCAGACTTTAAGCTGCAAAACATATTACAGAATATTTAGGATAATTTATATAATTTTGTAATATGCAATTTCAAGATTATTTCCCCTCGTTTTCTGAAGTTTTAGCGACTATTTATTCCAAAGAGGAAAGCAGAATTCTTTACCGGTATTTTTTAGAAGATTTTCAAGAAAGAAAAGTAGAAAATCTGGCTTCGGAATTTGAAAAAGTAACTGAAGAACTCAAAAAAGGAAAACCATATCAACAGATTTTGGGATATACAGAATTTTATGGAAATAGATTTTTTGTAGATGAAAACGTCTTAATTCCTCGTCCTGAAACAGAAGAATTGCTAGAATTGGCGATTTCAAAAATTAAAAATCTAAAATCTAAAATCCAAAATCTAAAATTATTAGATGTTGGAACAGGAAGCGGAATTATCCCAATTACTTTAAAAAAGTATTTCCCTGATGCGGAAATTTCAGCGATGGATATTTCTGAAAAAGCTCTTGAAATCGCTCAAAAAAACGCAACATTTCATAAAACAATAATAAACTTTATTCAAGCAGATTACCTGAATACAGATTTGACCGAAAAATATGATGTAATCATCTCTAATCCTCCTTACATTGGCATTGATGAAAACATAGAAATCGAGGATTCTGTAAAAGGTTTTGAGCCCAATATTGCACTATTCTCACCAACTCAAGATGCGCTTATTTTCTACCGAAAAATAGCAAAAGACTGCGAAAATCATCTCAATGAAAACGGTTTATTTTTCCTTGAAATCAATCAAAAATTAGGAAATGAAACCTTAGAACTGTTCAAAAATTTCTCAGAAAGCGAATTGGTAAAAGATTTATCTGGAAATGATAGATTTGTGATGGGAAGAAAATAGATTAATTTCTCACAAATCACACAGATTTTCACTGATTAATCTATAAATAAATTACACAATTGGATAAAAATCATTTATATTTTACAATTAATAATTTATTGAAATTAATTCATTTAAGAATTGAAAACAAGTTTCTTTAATTTTTCTAGGATTTCATTTGGTTTTTCCTGAAAAAAATCTACACTCATTATTAATGGTGTTTTTTCAGTATAATTTGCTAAGTGGAAATTTAATTTTTTCAAGAAATTTGTTTCTTCTTTAATGAATTTTTTTGAATCTTCAAGGTGAATTCTTATGTAGATATTTCTATTGATTTTTTTTACATCAAAATTTTTTATGTCTGAAATTTTAACGATTTTCACATCATCACAGATTAAAAAACCATTCCTATTTTCATAAAAAACATTTCCTTTAATAATTTTTCTTATCAACGAAACAAAAAAGTACAAAAATAAAAGAACAATAAAACCACAAAAAAACCTTAATAAATTAGGACTTTTATAGAAAAAATGTCCTACATAACTGTATTTGCTGTATGATTCTGGTCGTTTTGAAGTTAAATCTTCAGCGTTTATAAAATCATAAGAAAAAAGTAAAATGATTAAAATTGAAAATAACATCCACAAAAACATTTTCTTGCGATTATATTCAAAACTAATCATCTCAATTATATAAAATTAAAAAATTATTTATCCTATTTTCTTTTTCACAAAAACTTGGTAGCTCATGTAAATCAAAGGAAGTGACATCACAAGCAAATAAACTGCATTATTCATGGCAATTTCTGGCTCTAGTGCAACTGCATAAACCAATCCAAAAGCAGCACCACCTAAATGCGCAGCATGACCAATATTATCATGTGGTCTTGGATTAAGCATCATGTAAACGGAATATCCAAAATACAAAGCTCCAAAAATATAACCAGGTAAGAAATTTACTTCAATTTCGTTAGGCGCATAAGCTACTGCCGCAAATAAAATCCCAGAAACGCCACCACTCGCTCCAATTGCCGAATACCAACTTTGTCTTTTATACAAATACAAGGAAAATAAATTCCCAATAACAATTGAGCCTAAATATACCAACAAAAATCCTGAAATACCATATACATATAAAACGATTGGTGCAAAGAAATACAGCGTCAACATATTGAAAAACAAATGTCCCCAATCTGCATGAAGAAATCCTGCAGAAAGCAGTCTGATGTATTCTTTTCTTAATTGTATCGCCGAAACATTGAACTTATATTTTTCAAAAAGTTGAATGTTTTGGAATCCCATAATACTGATGACTACAGTAATGGCTATGATTATTAATAATATTGGATGCATGCTTTTTTAATTATTCATTATTTTCATCAATGGAGAATAAATCTCCGATTTGACCTTCTTCTGGAATTTCATTAATATCAGAATCAGCATCAATCTCTTCATTGGCAGATTCTTCTGCTTCAATAATTTCTTCTTCCAAAGGTTCTGGAATAGTGATGTTAATAGATTTTACTTTTTCTTTGATAAACTGATTTCCGATGGCTTTAATACCTTTCACGGCGATAAATTCATCAATATTAATGATTTCTGGCTCTTTTTCTTTGCCTGATTTATCTTTCGGGAAAACAATTTCTGCAGTACAACCATCAGAAGTTCCCACAAATTCTACAAAAGATTTCGGATGTTCACTTGGCATAAAATGCTGAACATTTGTAGTATTTTCCAGCAAGAAACGTTTGATGAAATAAATTCCCTTTTCGCCATCAAAATAGATACACGTAATCGGTTGTTCTGGCTTCCATTTTTCGAGAATTAAATATTCATCATCAAAACGATTGAGTAAGTCAAAAGTCACCAACTTGGCTTCACCATTTTGATTTATGGTTAATATCTTATCATCTCCTTTGAAACTGCCTAATAAAGTACCTCTTCCATCAGCATTCAGTCTGCGAACCGTATCATCAAACCAAATTTTTCTTGGAGCCAAAGTAGAAACGCCTTCTTCCTTCAAATCGACTTTCTTCACTGCATATTTGGTTACGAGATTTCCTCTGGAATCTCTTCCTTTAATCGCTAATTCTGAGAAATCAATCTCAATTTTATTTTTTCTAACTCTAGAATTTGGTTTCAATAAAACGGTTACGGTTTCTGCTTCACCATTTGGATTGGCAGAAAAATACAACATTTCTGAACCTTTTTTGTCTGAAGCCAATTTATAGTCTGTATTTCTGGTAACACCCGTTACAGAAAAACGTTTCATGTAGTAAGGACCTTCTTTACCTTCTCGATAAATCATATTGTAAACAGTACGTTTGTCTCCTTTTTTGAAAACGCCAACATGTACAATATTTTTTCCGATGAAAGTTTTGGCTTCTACTTTTACCACTTTCATGGTTCCATCTTTTTGGAAGGTGATGATGTCATCAATATCAGAACAATCAAAAACGTATTCGTCTTTTTTAAGCGAAGTTCCTATGAAACCTTCTTCTCTATTGACATATAATTTTTCGTTAGCCAAAACGACTTTGGTAGCATCGATATTATCAAAAACTCTCAGTTCTGTTTTACGCTCTTTGTCTTTTCCATATTTTTTCTGAATGTTGGTAAAATAATCAATAGCATAAGCAATTAGATTCGCTAAGTGATGTTTCACCTGTTCCATTTTACCTTCTAGAGCGAGGATATTTTCTTCGGCTTTATCTCTATCATAACGAGAAATTCTCATGAAAGGAAGTTCCGTCAACTTGATGATATCTTCTACCGTAATAGCTCTCATCAATTTTTTAATGAAAGGTTTCAGCGCTTTATCAATTGCAGTATAAACTTCTTCTTTAGAATTTTTACCTTTAATTTCTTGGTAAATTTCATTCTCAATGAAGATTCTCTCTAAACTCGCAAAATGCCATTTTTCTTCGAGTTCGTGTAGTTCTATTTCTAATTCTTTTTTCAACAAAGAAACGGTGTGGTCTGTATTTCTTCTGAGAATTTCAGAAACCGAAAGAAACTCTGGTTTGTCGCCAACAATAACACAAGCATTCGGCGAAATAGAAACTTCGCAATCGGTGAAAGCGTATAACGCATCTATGGTTTTATCTGGCGAAACGTCATTGGCTAAATGAATATTAATTTCTACCTTATCAGAAGTATTATCTTCAATTTTTTTGATTTTGATTTTCCCTTTTTCGTTGGCTTTGATTACAGAATCAATTAAATCTCCTGTATTTTTAGAAAAAGGAAGCTCGGTAATGCAAAGTGTATTTTTATCTTTTTGAATAATTCTGGCTCTAGTACGAAGTTTTCCGCCACGTTGACCATCATTATAATTGCTTACATCTAATAAACCTCCCGTTTGAAAATCTGGATAAAGTTCAAATTTTTTGCCTTTCAAATAAGCAACAGAAGCACTCAACAATTCATTAAAATTATGAGGCATAATTTTGGTAGAAAGTCCTACCCCAATTCCTTCTACACCTTGAGCCAAAAGCAAAGGGAATTTTACAGGCAAGTCAATCGGTTCATTATTTCTACCATCATAAGACTTGCTCCATTCTGTAGTTTTTGGGTTGAAAACTACTTCCAAAGCAAACGGTGTAAGTCTTGCTTCAATATATCTGGCTGCCGCTGCAGAATCTCCAGTGTAGACATTTCCCCAGTTTCCTTGGGTATCAATGAGCAATTCTTTTTGACCAATTTGAACCATCGCATCCGTAATAGAAGCATCACCATGAGGATGATATTTCATGGTATTTCCTACAATATTGGCAACTTTATTATATCTACCGTCCTCTAATTCGCGCATAGAATGCATAATTCTACGCTGTACTGGCTTAAAACCATCAAAAATAGACGGAATAGCTCTGTCTAGAATTACGTATGATGCGTAATCTAGAAACCAATCTTTGTATAAACCTGATACTTTTTTTAAGGATTCTTCCTTGTGCTCGTGTCCTTCCATTATTAACCTTGCGTTTTACCTTCTCTGTTTGCTTCTATATTGGCTTTTATAATTTTTTTCAAAGAAAATTTTAAATCTTTGATTTCTTTATCCGTAAGATATGAGATGTCATACTTTAAAATAATTGCTTGATGATGCTCTTTTCTGCTTTTTATTTTAACATATAATTTTTTAAATAAAAAAGCATTAACTACTTCATAAGAGAGAATTTTATACTTAGGAAACTCATCTCTAATCTCTTTGCTGAGGAAAGGAATGATATTTCGATTTTTAAAATTTACCGCTTCTCCATCACTATCATACTCGAAAATCTGTCGGCCTCTCACCAAAAAAAGAATGAGCAATACAACAGGAAGCAGGACAAATAAAATGCTTTCATTACCAAACATTGCCAATCTGGTTTTTTCTAAAATAAAGCCTGCTAAACCTATCACAATCAATACATTAATTAATGTAAGGACAAAATTATAAATAGGTATTCTACTTCTATTGCTTAATCTCATTGGTTGGTTTTTAGTTTATTGTTTTTTTTTATGATGCGTCGTTCAGAACCTCTTTTTTATCAATATCTGGGTCTTCCACCACTAAGTTTTCTAAAATGAAAGTTTGTCTGTCTGGAGTGTTTTTACCCATATAAAACTCTAATAAATCATTAATGGTACTGTCTTTACCAATGACTACTGGTTCTAGACGAATATCTTTCCCTATGAAATGTTTAAATTCATCAGGTGAAATTTCTCCCAAACCTTTGAATCGGGTAATTTCTGGATTCTTGCCTAATTCATTCAGCGCTTTCAAACGTTCTTCTTCAGAATAGCAATATCTGGTTTCTTTTTTATTTCTCACTCTGAAAAGTGGCGTTTGCAAAATGTACAAATGTCCATTTTTAATTAAATCAGGGAAAAATTGTAAGAAAAACGTAATCATCAACAATCGAATGTGCATTCCGTCTACATCGGCATCGGTAGCTATGATAACATGATTGTATCGCAAATCTTCTAAACTATTTTCAATATTCAGTGCAGCTTGAAGAAGGTTAAATTCTTCGTTTTCATACACAATTTTCTTGGTCAAACCATAGCAGTTCAAAGGTTTTCCTTTCAATGAAAACACCGCTTGAGTTTCTACGTCTCTTGATTTGGTAATAGAACCAGAAGCAGAATCTCCCTCAGTAATGAAAATCATGGTTTCAGATTTTCTAGACGCTTTTTGGTCATTGTAGTGTTGTCTACAATCTCTCAGTTTTTTATTGTGAAGCGAAACTTTTTTCGCTCTTTCTCTCGCTAATTTTTGAATTCCCGAAAGTTCTTTTCTTTCTCTTTCAGAAATGATGATTTTTCTTAAAATTGCTTCGGCAACTTCTGGATTTTTGTGTAAAAAATTATCGAGTTTATTTTTTAAGAAATCAATGATAAAAGTTCTTACAGAAGGACCATTGGGACCGATATCATTAGAACCGAGTTTGGTTTTGGTTTGAGATTCAAAAACAGGTTCCTCTACATTAATCGAAATAGCGGCAATAATAGATTTTCTAATATCTGCTGCCTCAAAGTTTTTATTAAAAAATTCTCTAATCGTTTTTACATACGCTTCACGGAAAGCATTAAGGTGTGTTCCACCTTGTGTAGTGTTTTGTCCGTTTACGAAAGAGAAATAGGTTTCGGTTTGTGATTTATCAGAATGGGTAATCGCGAGTTCGATGTCTTCATCATTCAAGTGAACAATTGGATACAGAATTTCGCCTTCTAACTCTTCTTCCAACAAGTCTTTTAATCCGTTTTCAGAGTAATAGGTTTCTCCGTTAAAGATAATTTTAAGCCCCGGATTCAGATAAGCATAATTGCGAAGCATTCTTTCGATGTACTCTTTTCTGAATTTAAAATGCGTGAAAATACTGTAATCAGGAATGAAAGAAATTTCGGTTCCGTTTCTGTCTGAAGTATCGGTTTCAGGATGGTTTTCGGTGATGTTTCCTTTAGAAAACTCTGCCACTTTCATTTTTCCATCACGGAATGAGCGAACTCTAAAATAATCTGAAAGTGCATTTACCGCTTTAGTACCCACACCATTAAGACCTACAGATTTTTTGAAAGCTTTAGAATCATATTTACCACCTGTATTCATTTTAGAAACCGCATCTACTACTTTTCCTAAAGGAATACCACGACCATAATCTCTGATGGTAACTTTACCTTCATCTAATTTAATTTCGATTCTTTTTCCAGATTTCATACGGAATTCATCGATAGAGTTATCAATGATTTCCTTTAACAAAATATAAATCCCATCATCCGCAGAAGAACCGTCTCCTAGTTTCCCAATGTACATGCCAGGACGAAGACGAATGTGTTCCTGCCAATCGAGCGTTCGTATGTTTTCTTCTGAATAATTTACCTGTAGATTCTCACTCATATATTTCCTGCTTTACCGCTTGAAAGTTAATTAAAACCAATAACTCACAAATTTAACGAAACTAAATTTATGGAAGAAATTTTGTGGAAAAGTTTTTTTGAGCGAGAATTTATCATACATCAATGCAATAGCGTCTAAACTAAACTATATTTGTAGCTCAAATTAGAAAAATTATGAAAATAAATATTTGGAGCGACGTTCGTTGTCCGTTTTGCTTTGTAGGAAAAAAGAAATTTGAAAAAGCATTAGAGAAATTTCCTCACGCCGAAAAATTAGAAATCACTTGGCACAGTTTTCAATTAGACCCACAATTGATAACTCAGCCAGATGTAAATCCTTATGAATATTTTGCTAAAGCGAAAGGAATTACCGTAGAAAGAGCAAAAGCCATGCATGAAGGCGCTGCAATGGCTGGAAAAGAAGCTGGAATCGACTTTAATTTTGATGATTCTAAAGTGGCTAATTCTAACAAAGCACATTTGCTGATTCAGCTGTCAAAAACTAAAAATTTAGCCAATGAAATGGAAGAAGCGCTTTTTGAAGCACAGTTTTTAGACGGAAAAAACATCGATGATGAGGAAACATTGATTCAGTTGGCAAAATCTATTGGAATCACTGAAGATGAGGCTAAAAACGCCTTACAATCTGATGAATTAAGTTATCTCGTGAAACAAGATATGCAATTGGCTGCCCAATTAGGAATTAATGCAGTTCCTTTCTTTGTGATTAATGACAAATATGGAATTTCTGGTGCACAACAACCCGAATTGTTTTTAGAAGCATTAGAAAAAACTTGGGAAGAGTTTTCAAATGGTGACAAAGGTTTACAACTCATCAATTCTGGAGATTCTTGTGACATAGATGGAAATTGCGACTAAAATAAAAAAGCGAACCTTAAAAAGTTCGCTTTTATTTTTGAAATCAATAGTTAAATATTAAAATCCGTCTCCATCGAGCATATTTCCTAATTTTCCTAACACACTTCCTTCTTCTCTTCTTCCAGAAGGACCTGCGTATTGTAAAATTCTGCTTGCCAATCTGCTGATAGGAAGCGTCTGAATCCAAACTTTTCCTGGACCTTGTAATTGTGCAAAGAATAAACCTTCACCACCGAAAATGGTATTTTTAATTCCGCCAACAAACTGAATATCATAAGAAACCGTTTGAGTGAACGCTACAATACAACCTGTATCTATTTTTAAAATTTCGCCGGGTTGCAATACTTTTTCTACCACATAACCACCACTGTGCACAAAAGCCATTCCGTCTCCTTCTAGTTTTTGCATGATAAATCCTTCTCCTCCAAAAAGTCCAGTTCCTAATTTTCTTTGAAATTCTATCCCTACAGAAACACCTTTTGCAGCACAAAGGAAACTGTCTTTTTGACAAATCACTTTACCTCCTAAATCAGACAAATCTAGAGGAATAATTTTTCCAGAATAAGGCGCAGCAAAGGTCACTTGTCTTTTTTGATAAGAAGTATTGGTATAAACTGTCATGAAAAGATTTTCTCCTGTCAACAATCTTTTCCCTGCAGAAAATAGTTTTCCTAATAATCCGCCAGTTTCTGTTCCGTCGCCAAAAAGAGTTTCCATTTGGATGCCATCTGTCATCATCATAAAACTTCCGGGTTCAGAAATCACTGCTTCGTGTGGATCTAATTCTATTTCAACACATTGCAATTCTTCACCGTGAATTTTGTAGTCTATTTCGTGATTGTTCATTTTTTTATTTTTTTACAATTAGTTTTGAAACCATTGAAATCGTTACAAAAAAGCGAACAATAGCGTTCGCTTTCTTTCAAATATTATAAATTTTTATCTTTATTTATGAACTAAACTGCTAAATATCCACCATCTACAGGATAGTAAGAACCCGTGATGAAAGAAGCATCATCTGAAGCCAAAAAGAGAATTAAATTAGCCACTTCTTCTGATTCTCCTAATCTTCCAAAAGCATGTTTGGTTTCTAAATATTGAAGCGCTTTTTTCCCATAGATTCTTCATTCACCAAGCCTGTGTAAATAAAACCTGGACCAACTGCATTCACCCGAACTTTTTCTTTAGCATATTCCCAAGCGGTAGTTTTAGTCAGTCCAACTACTCCATGTTTTGCTGCAACATAAGCTGCTGATTTTTCAAAACCAACTTGACCTAAAATAGAAGCGATGTTCACAATACTTCCACTTCCATTTTTCACCATTTCTGGAGCTTGATATTTCACACCATAGAAAACACCTGTCAAGTTAATATCAATTACTTTTTGCCAACCTTCCAGAGACATTTCTCCCGCTTTATTAATTTCTCCTCCAATTCCTGCATTATTTACCGCAATATCTAATTTTCCGAAAACTTTGATGGTTTCTTCTACCAATTTTTGATGATCTTCTGCTTTAGAAGTATCTGCTTTTACAAAAATAGCAGTGCCCCCACTATTTAAAATTTCGTCAGTCACTTGTTTTCCGTGTTCTTCGTTAATATCACTCACTACTACTTTTGCACCTTCTTTTGAAAACAAAAGAGCAGTAGCTTTGCCAATACCAGAACCAGCTCCAGTAACAATTGCTACTTTATTTTCTAATTTTTTCATAATGTTTACTTTTTGGATTTTTATAAATTTACAACTATATATCCAAAACTTGCGTTAAGACTTTGTTATAATTTTTAAATAGAAAGTTAAATTATTTAATAGCTAAAAGACATATCCTAGAAACAAAAAAGCGAACTTAAAAGTTCGCTTATATTTATTATTCATCAAGAATGAAGTTTACACGTTAAAACGGAAATGCATCACATCACCATCTTTTACGATGTATTCTTTTCCTTCTACTCTCATTTTTCCAGCTTCTTTCACTTTCACTTCAGAACCATAGCTCACGAAATCATCATAACCGATAACTTCTGCTCTAATGAATCCTTTTTCAAAATCAGTGTGAATTACACCAGCAGCTTGTGGAGCAGTCCAACCTTTACCAATTGTCCAAGCTCTTACTTCTTTAACTCCCGCTGTAAAATACGTTTGAAGGTGCAATAAATCGTATGCTTTTCTGATGAGTCTATTTACTCCTGGTTCTTCAAGACCTAATTCTTCTAAGAACATTTGTCTTTCTTCGAAAGTTTCTAGTTCATTGATATCAGCTTCGATTTGCGCTGCTAAAACCACTACTTCTGCATTTTCTTTAGCCGCCATTTCTTCGATTTTAGCAATCCATTCGTTACCATTTTTAATCGAATTTTCATCTACATTACAAACGTAAAGCACAGGCTTTTTGGTTAACAAGTGAACCTCATCAATAATCGATTGAGTAAAATCATCTGTAGGGAATTCTCTTACGTTTTTACCATCTTCAACAAATTTTTGCAAATTTTGAAGCGTTTCGTAAGTTAAAATATCTTCTTTTTTACCAGACTTAATGAATTTTTTAGCTTTTTCAACTGCTTTACCAAGTGTTTCAAGGTCTTTTAACTGAAGTTCTATATCGATAATTTCTTTATCTCTCATTGGATCTACAGAACCTTCTACGTGAACGATATTTCCATTATCAAAACATCTTAAAACATGAATAATCGCTTCACATTCTCTGATATTTGCCAAAAACTGGTTTCCTAAACCTTCCCCTTTAGAAGCACCTTTTACCAAACCTGCAATATCTACAATTTCTACCACAGCTGGTAAAACACGCTCTGGATTTACCAATTTTTCTAACTCAAAAAGACGAGGATCTGGTACAGAAACTGTTCCTAAGTTAGGTTCGATTGTACAAAACGGATAGTTAGCAGATTGTGCTTTGGCGTTGCTAAGACAGTTAAATAAGGTTGATTTACCTACGTTTGGTAAACCTACAATTCCACATTTCATTGTAATTTATATTTGAAATTTGAAGTTCTAATTTTATTTCGCGTTTCTTTCCGCACGTTTTCTATCTTCTTCAGAAAGGATTTTTTTACGCATTCTGATGAAGTTTGGAGTAACTTCTATACATTCATCTGCTTGAATATATTCCATACACTCTTCTAGTGAGAATAAGATTTTTGGAGCAATGTTTCCGTCTTTATCTTTACCAGCAGCACGCATGTTATTCAATTGTTTTGCTTCTACAATATTTACGACTAAGTCTCCAGGTTTGTTTTGTTCACCAATAATCATCCCTGCATAGATTTCTTCGCCCGGATCTACAAAAAACTTACCTCTATCTTGTAATTTCGCGATAGAATATTCTGTACAAGGACCTTGTGTTTTAGAAACTAAAACTCCATTATTTCTACCAGGAATCGCTCCTTTGAAAGGCTTATAATCTGTAAAACGGTGCGCCATAATCGCTTCACCTGCAGTTGCCGTCAACATTTGAGAACGCAATCCGATTAAACCTCTTGAAGGAATTTCGAATTCCATGTGTTGCATTTCTCCTTTGGTTTCCATAATGTGAAGGTCACCTTTTCTTTGTGTAGCTAAATCGATTACTCTAGAAGCATACTCTTCTGGAACATCTACTACTAAACTTTCGTATGGTTCGTGGCTTTCTCCATCTACATCGTGAAGAATTACTTGTGGCTGACCAATCGTCATCTCGTAACCTTCTCTTCTCATGGTTTCAATTAAAACAGATAAGTGAAGAATACCTCTACCAAAAACTAGGAATGTATTTGCATCTTCGGTTTGTTCAACTCTTAATGCTAAGTTTTTCTCTAATTCTTTTTCTAATCTTTCCTTCAAGTGATTAGAGGTTACATATTTACCATCTTTACCGAAGAAAGGAGAATTGTTGATTGAGAATGTCATGTTCAACGTAGGCTCGTCAATAGACAATCTAGTCAATGGTTCTGGATTTTCTAAATCTACGAAAGTATCTCCAATTTGGAACGCATCAAAACCTACTACTGCACAAATATCACCTGCTTGAACTTCTGTAACTTTTTTCTTGCCTAAACCTTCAAAAATATATAATTCTTTAACTTTACCTTTAAGGATATTGCCATTTTCTTGTGCAAGACCAATCCACTGAGATTCTTTGATAGAACCTCTGGTTACTTTACCTACTGCAATTCTTCCTAAAAATGAAGAATAATCTAGAGAAGTTACTTGCATTTGTAAGTTCCCTTCTTCTACTTTTGGAGCAGGAACATATTGTAGAATACCGTCTAGAATTGGTAAAATATTATCTGTAGGTTCTAAAGAAGTATTGAACCAACCTTGCTTAGAAGAACCATAGAATGTAGGGAAATCTAACTGTTCTTCGGTAGCATCTAGGTTAAAGAATAAATCAAAAACTTTATCATGAACTTCGTCTGGACGACAGTTTTCTTTGTCAACTTTATTAATAACTACAATAGGTTTAAGCCCTAATTCTAAAGCTTTATGCAAAACGAAACGAGTTTGTGGCATAGGTCCTTCGAAAGCATCTACCAATAACAATACACCATCAGCCATTTTAAGAACACGTTCTACTTCACCACCAAAATCGGCGTGACCAGGAGTGTCGATTACATTAATTTTAGTATCTTTATACGTAACCGAAATATTTTTAGAAAGAATGGTAATTCCTCTTTCTCTTTCTAAATCGTTATTATCCATAATTAAATCTCCAGATTCTTGATTATCTCTGAAAACATTAGTAGCATGGATAATTTTGTCTACCAATGTGGTTTTCCCGTGGTCTACGTGGGCAATAATTGCGATGTTTCTGATATTTTGCATATATATTTTTTGAAGGTGCAAAAGTAGTGAAAAAAATTGGAAGATGGAAGTATGAAGATACAAGATTAACAATTCGTTAAAACATTGATAATGAAATCATTTTGAGACTTTAAATTTTAGAAAATCAATAGCAAGAAAACTTTTGTATATTTGGTTTGGTAACTTTGCAAGTCTGCAAGTTTGTTGTAATTTTTAACTTTACGAAATGACTAACCTACGTTTTTTTGGAATAATAGTTTTACAAATTCTATTTGTTTCTTGCTCAAGCAACAAAACACTTGTTGATAAAATCGATACACATTATGGGAAAGTAAAATTTTACAACGAAAGTAAAAAAAACAACGTTCAACATATTTATGCTTCAATTGACAGTTCAGGATTTCGAAGTTATTACGAATTCTATCCTAATAAAATTACAAAAACTAGTGAAGTTTCAAAACAAATGATTTACACTGTTTTTGATGGAGATTTACCCAAAGATTATAATAAAAATATCTATTTAAAGTTTTCACCATTAGACAAATTGATATTAAATCATGGAAATCGCATTTTGGATTCTCTTGGACTAAAAAATTTTAAAAGAACAAACAATGAAAATGCGTTCATTATAGAAGTTAAATATTATCATGGTTATCCAAAAAATAAATCCTTTAAAAGATAAAACCTAAGCAACCCCTAAAAAAAATAAAAAAAGAGACTGAATCTGTCTCTTTTTTATTATCAATTATTGAAGTTTTTTAAGTTCTTCTAAAACAGTTTCACCTACTGTAATGTGAGGTTCCCATAAACCTAATTTTTCATCATAAAAAAGCCGAAAGAAAATTTCTTTCGACTTTTTTATTTTATTATAATTTTATGATTATTCTACAATAATTTTGGTAGACTTGCTTTCGGTTTTTACAATGTAAGCTCCTTTTGGTAAATTCGTAAGTTTTAGTTTTTCTTTGTTACTCACATTATTAATGGTTTGCACCAATTTTCCATTCAAGTCATAGATTTGCACCTTTTCTTTCTTAGTGATTCCATTAATGTAAAACTCGTTATTTTTTACTGGATTAGGATAAACAGATAATTTGGTGTTGTTTAAATTTACATCATCTGTTGCCATTGCAGCATAACAAGTCCAAGTTAAATTATCAAAAGAAACTCTATTGGTTGTGGTGTCAATTAACTCTATAATCACATTTCCAGAAACATTAATATCATTAATAACTTGAGTAGTCGCGGTTTTAGAATAAGGAATTTGACCTTTTACTACTCCATTTACTTTAAGAGTATAGCTTCCAGCAGCATCAGAAAAAGGTAAATATGTTTTTACCGTCAATGAACCAATTCCGCCAGAAATAGTAGATGATTTTAAACTACCATTTTTGATACAGATAGCTTTGTTATTGCTTCCATCAATGTAAATTTGAGTGTCTACTCTAGCATTGGTTGCCGTCCAAACAATATTTTTATTGGTCCATGTTCTACCTGCATAAGAAGAGTCTGGAGAAGAACCACCTGTAGGAATGGTTTCAAAATCTTCAGTTCCACAACTTGTTCCTGAGCCTGTTCCACCTGTATCTCCTGTTCCGCCAGTTGCTTCTGTAGTCCCTGCTACAGTATTACTATTTGTAGATTTATTCCCAACATAGTCTTTTGCTACGATATAAAAATTATAAGTTGTAGATGGTGATAAACCAGAAATTGTAGTTCCTGGTGTATAAACCGTAGAATGATAAACTTGATCTACATACACATCATAACTGCTAACTCCTACATTATCCGTAGAAGCAGACCAAGCCAAAACAATGCTGGTAGAAGTTTTACCTGTAACTGCTAGATTGGCAGGAGCTGTAGGCGCTTCTGTATCATTATTAGAACCAGAACCTCCTGTAAAAGTATCTGGCCAATTATTTTGAGCATTCGGACCGCCCCAAATTACTGTTGCCAAATAAGGATTATCAATAAAAGGATTTCTATTGTGTTGAATATTGTAAACCACATTATTTCTATTTCTTTCAAAATTAGAAACAGGATCTTCTACATTCCATTTCAAAAGAATATCTGGGAAATCAGAAGAATAGGTTGCTGGATTCATGGTAATATTCAGTGGCAAACATTGGTTTTTGTATCTTACATACATATACATGATTATTCTAGCAACATCTCCTTTCCATTCGTCTCCAGGAAACCAACCACCACGACTGGTAGTATAAGCCATCGCTCCAGAACCGTCATCAAATAATAAACTTCCTCTGGTACTGTTTAGCGTGTTATCCGCAGGACGAAGATGATGACCATCAGCTCCTGGTCCAGATGTTCCCAAATTAGGCGTTCCTTTTGACTTAGCATAAACATGCTCTCTGTTCCATGTTCCAGTATAAGCACGGCTTCTCTGATGAGTTCCCGATGCTTGCGAACCATAAATTAATAACAAATTAGAAGGATTATCAGGATCTGCATCACTGGTTTTAAAAAGGTCTGCTAATCCTGCAGAATAAGAAATGGTCTGTGTGTGCGTGTCTGTAATAAGAGTAGCAAGCTCATTTTTCAACTCGTTTTTAGTCTTTGTAAAATTAATACCAGAATAATACGAAGGCGCAGATTGTGCAAACGAAAAGACTGCTAAAATGATTGCTAAAAAGGAAAGTTTTAATTTCATTATGTTTATTTTATGTTGAATATCATTGTATTTTTATAAAAAACAGAAACCTCATGGTTCATTATATCAATTCTTATAGGATGCTCCATCTTCAAGAACAGATAATCTTCTGAAAACAATAATTGAGCAGGAATTGTCTTTTCTTCAAATTCTGGTTGTACTTCTAGCAAAGTATTAGATGCTAAGGATAAAATCTGCTCATTACCTTCTATTTCCGTTTTACCAATTGCCAACACTTTGATAAAAAGTCCAGGATGATCTGCTCCTTCTCCTACAAAAAGTCTATTTTCTTGAGTATCTATCCCAATCACATACATTGGTTTTTTTTTGCCTCCAAGGTTAATTCCTTTTCTCTGCCCCAACTTAAAATCCCCTAAACCTTGATGTTCCCCTACCAAAATCCCATCAAAAAGAGAATACGTTCTTTTTTGAGATTCAGATAATAAATCTGCTTCATTAGGCAAACTCAGAATTTTATCCTTCCTGTACACAGATGAACTTGATAAAATCTCTACAATTTGTCCTTTTTGCTTCATTTATTTATAACCTATTTATAGCAAATCCTTTAGCTAAAAGAGGGCCGCTAATCTAGGGGTTTTATTTGAATATAAATTCATTTTTCATAATTATTTACAAATTCTTAACAAATATCATTTTTCAACACAATTAATGTAATTTCTAATCATAAATCTTCAAGCTAAAAAATAAGATAATCAAGAAGTCCATTACAAAAAAATCCATCTCAAAAGATGGATTAAAAAACAAAAAAAGAGACCAAATCAGTCTCTTTTCTATATCAATTATTGAAGTTTTTTAAGTTCTTCTAAAACAGCTTCGCCAACTGCATGAGCAGATTGAGGATTTTGTCCTGTTACCACTCTTTCGTCCACGGTAACGTGAGTTTGCCATAAGCCAGATTTTTCAAACTTAGCTCCGCGTTCTATTAATTTAGATTCTAATCTAAATGGAACAACTTCATCTAATTTCACAGCAGCTTCTTCTTCGTTGGTGAAAGCATTGATTTTTTTGCCATCTACCAAATATTTTCCATTGCTGAGTTTAATGTTCACCAATCCAGCAGGACCGTGACAAACCGCACTTACGACTCCATTTTTTTCGTAGATTTTTTGTGCGATTACTGCCAATTCTTCATTATCTGCAAAATCCCACATCGTACCGTGACCTCCAGCATAAAGAATCCCCACATATTCATCAGGATTCACTTCTGAAGGCGTCATGGTGTTCTGAATTTTATTTTGATAATATTCATCTGCCAAAAATCTTTCATTAACCTTGTCATCTGGAGTATTTCCATAATACGAAGGGTTTCCACCTTTTGGACTCACGAAATCTATTTCGTAACCAGCATCTATTAATACAGCCCAAGGATGTGTAACCTCACCTAAATAATAACCGGTAGATTCACCAGTGTCTCCTAATTTGTCGTGGCTCGTAACCACGAATAATACTTTTTTGCTCATTTTGTTAGATTTTATTGTTTGTGCATTGATCATATTAATCCCTAAAAAAAGAATACAAACCGTTAAGAAAATAATCTTGGATAAAAACTTGTTGTGATTCATTTTACTATTGATTTTTAATGATTTGATAGTGCAAAGGTAAATGCAGCTCCCCACAAACAACAGGACCTACCTCACAACTTTTTTGTGACCTACATCACATTACACCGAAAGCCGACTCAAGGTTTCTCTGGAAACACCTAAATACGAAGCGATTAATGTTTTGGGCAATCGTTGTAAAAGTGTAGGATATTGAGAAATAAATTGTTCGTAGCGTTCTTTGGCATTGCTGTTCAGCAGAGACAAAATTCTTCTTTGGAGCGCGATATAACCATTATTAGACTTTTTCCTGAAAAAATGTTCTATTTTATGCATATCGGCACAGAGTTTCTCTCGGTTATAGAGAGACAAAGTAAGTACTTCGGTAGATTCTAATGCATCAATGGTAAAAGTAGCTTCCGTTTGATTAAAATATGCCTGATAATCGGTAATCCACCAATCTTCCATTGCAAATTGCATAATATGTTCTTTGCCTTCTTGATTCAGGTAAGAAGCTTTTAACAAACCATTCATCACAAAATAATCATTCTGTACCGCATCTCCTTCTTCAATTAAAATCTGATGCTTTTTAAATTTTTTCAAGGTAAAATGAGACAGAATGTACTCGAACTCTTGGTCAGTTAATGGCGTAATATTCTCAATTTGACGTCTTAAAATCTCACTCATATTTTTATCATTCTAAATTGCAAAGAAAAGAATTGTTGACTCCAAATGTAGAATATTGAAAGCAAAAAATCCATCAAAAGCGATGGATTTTTTAAATATTGTAGATGCAATTCTTATGGATTGGTAGAGAAAATAGAAGCATTAGCAATCATGGCTCTTCTGTTCATTTTCAAAATATCTCTCATCCATTCTGCGAAATCTTCTGGTTGAAGCACTTTTTCTGGGTTGCCATCAGTAAGTTTACCTTCAATACTCATATCCGTTGCAATGGTACTAGGCGTTAAAGTAATTACTCTAATATTGAATTTTCTTAGTTCAGCCATCAATGATTGAGAAAGCGAAATTACCGCAGCTTTAGAAGCACCGTACGCTGACATATTCGGACCGCCTTTTAATCCAGCAGTAGAAGCTACATTTACGATGTCTCCTTCTTTATTTTGTTTGATGTAAGGCAATGCAGCTTTTGCTACGTAATACACGCCAAAAAGATTCACCTTCATTACTTTTTCCCAAGTTTCTACTGGCATATCTTCGAAACTACCAAAATCACCTACGCCAGCGTTATTGATTAAAATGTCTATTCCTCCCAATTGAGAAGCGATAGAAGCCACTCCTTGTTCTACTTGAGCCATCTCATCTACATTAAAAACAGAATACACAGCTTTTACACCCAATTTCTCCAATTCTGCAACAGTAGACTTTAGATGTTCTTCATTTCTACCCGTAATTCCTACATTTACGCCTTCATTTGCCAAAGCTACAGCTACTGCTTTCCCAAGACCTCTTCCGCCACCTGTGATGAGTGCATTTTTACCTTTTAAATTCATAACTTTTTATATTTATACTGTTTGCAAAATTAAGAAAATAAAACCGCCTAAATGATTTCTGATGATGAATAAAATCTAAAGAAAGAGGTGAATAAATCGATGGTAGAAAAATGGAATATTGAATTTATAGGTTAAGGATTAGGAATCTGAGGCATTGGTTTAATAGGCAACTATCCTGCCTTTATTATGCAAGTATGTAGCAATTAAAGTGCAACTATATATGAATATTTTATAGACACCCGATACACAAAGTCTCATGACTTTGCGCCAACTTATTCATCATCATTTCTCTATATTCAAAATTCATTTGTTACTTTTTATCTTTGCTCAAAGTTGTAAACTTTGCGCAGCGGGGGCTTTATTAAGGTTTTTATAACCCGCATTTGTTGTATAAAATCTTAAAACCGTCTCTTGTAAAGGCGGTTGAAAAATCAATTATTCTATAGAAAGATACATGGGTTTATCTTCTTTTATACACTCTTCAGCAATAGTAACTATTTTGTAAAATTCGTCTATTTTTCTATTGTTAGGACTATTAAGTCCTAAGTGTAGTTCGTAGGTTTTTCCTTTCCATTCTAGTCGCTTATGCGGAATTTTTGTACCCTTGTAATCTTCATAAACTGGTAATGTCTCGTCTATTTTCTGGCTAAAGATTGCTTTTATCTCTTCGCTTTGCACCTTGCTTAACGCAAAATCTTTAAACTTCTCATCTGCTTTATTTCCAATGACTTGTTTTAAAAGATTTTGGTAAAAAGGAACTAGAGTGCTTAAATCACTTGCTACATTGAAAAATTTGTATTTTTCTTGATATCGAAATGTTTTTAAGTAGTCTTTATCATAAAAACTTTCATTAGATATTCTAATATATTTCATTTTATTAATTATTTAAAAATTTTACTACAACTATCCCCGCTGCGCAAAGTCTCCTGACTTTGTGCCAAACCTACTCATCATAATTACTATATTTCCAAAATCCACTTGTTTATCATTGCTCAAAGTTTCATTCTTTGCGCAGCGGAATTTGTAAATAATTATAAGTGTTTGTTTAGTTCGTTATATGAGTTTCTGTTTATTAGTTTCTAACAAATTTATATAAAATAAATGAAATCTGAACAGCCACAGATTACAAATCCGCCTTTACTTGGTACTCTCTAAAAAAAAGTAAAGCCAACTTCAAGAAAATGAAGCTGGCTTTTATTTTTAGTTAATAAATAAAATCTTTGTTAATCACCAAAGCTAATTCCTACCCCTTTTGCAGTTTTTACCATATCGCAATTAGGATCTACAAAATTTGGACGGTCTATCGCTTCTTTGAAAGGTACTGCAATAATATTTGGATGACGATAAGCTACCATTTTTCCGTATTCTTCATTCAACACCATTTCGAAAGCTTTTACGCCAAATTGCGTTGCCAAAATTCTATCATAAGCAGTTGGCGTTCCTCCTCTCTGTAAGTGTCCTAAAACTGTTTCACGCATATCTGCCTCAAAACCTATAGATTTCAAATCGTGAACCAATTTATGAGCCACCCCTCCTAATCTTACATTTTCATATCCTACCTCATCACTTACTTCAGAAAGCAGACTTCCACCTTTTGGTATTGCACCTTCTGCTATTACTACAATGGCATTTCCTTTTCCTTTATTGAATCTGCTATTGAGTTTTTTTACCACTTTTTCGATGTCATAAGGAATTTCTGGAATCAGACAAACTTCTGCACCACCTGCAATGGCAGCGTGAAGAGCAATCCAACCTGCATATCTTCCCATCACTTCCAATACCAAAACTCTGTTGTGACTTGCAGCTGTAGTGACCAATCTGTCTACCGCTTCTGTTGCGATTTGTACAGCAGTCTGGAAACCAAAAGTAAAATCGGTAGCAGACAAATCGTTATCAATGGTTTTTGGAACACCGATAATGTTGAGTCCTTTTTCGTATAATTGTTGAGAAATTCTTTGGGAACCATCACCACCAATACTGATTACGGCATCTACGCCTAAATATTGCAGTTTGCGAATCATTTCATCTGATCTGTCTACCGCTTCCCAAACACCATCTTTATTTTTGTAAGGCCAAGCAAAAGGCCCCCCTTTGTTGGTAGTTCCTATAATTGTTCCGCCATCTTTATGAATTCCCGCTACGGTTTTATCATCTAAAACCATAATTTCTGTAGGTTCTTTTAAAATTCCGTCATACGCATTGATGCTTCCTACCACTTCCCAATCTTTTTCTTGGGATGCTCTTTTTACCACCCCTCTCATTACCGCATTTAATCCTGGGCAATCTCCACCTCCTGTTGCTACTAATACTCTTTTCATTTTAATATAATTTCTTATCTATTTCATCAACATTTCTGTTGAAATCATTGTTTTTAAATATTTTTCAAATTTACCATTATATTTTTGTTCATAATTTATTTTTATGAAGATATTCTAATGATTTTTGACAGTATTATTTTAAAATTAAAGGGTATAATGTATTTGGTTTATTGTACTTTTAAAAAAAATTATTTGTTACTTTTTATTATTGGTAAAAGTTGAAAACTTTGTGTAGCGGGGTGGTGTGCAATGCTTCTGAACATTTGGCTCATACTGAGAAGTCGTTATTAATAAAACTAAAAATACCTATTCTCAATACATTTTTTTAAAATTGGCTATAATTCATTTATCTTCTTTTTAATATATATAGTATCTACATTGAATGGTATTTCCTTCAAAGTCCAACCATTTATACAAGATTGATTTAATGAATCAGTAATATTAATTTCTAACAATTGAGTTGATTTAGGAGAAGTAGAATCATATGCCACTAAATAATAATTTTCTTTAATAAAATTCCCTTTTGATTGGGTTCTATTGTATAATTTTCCGTTAAGAATAAAACTATAGTCATAACCAGCTCCTCCAAAAGTATTTTTATAATGAAAGTCAGATGTTACTTTTGCAGGAGCAAATTTTACATTTTTTTTAAATTTATCAACCCCCATATTACCTAAAAAGTAAAAAGTAATTATGAGTATCCCTAAAAAAACATAAAATTTAATATTACCCCGCTCTGACTTTGTGCCAAACTTACTCATCATAATTACTATATTTCTAAAATTCATTTGTTACTTTTTATCATTGCTCAAAGTTGCAAACTTTGCGCAGTGGGAAATGTTAATATTAATATTTTGATTTTTTTCTAGCAAGAGCATCTTTTAATTCTTTCCTATTAATAAGAAAATGCCTGCTATAACAAGAAGTATCGCCCCAATCCAACCTCTTACTGCTAATGCTGACTCATAAACATTTTTATTTTCATCGAAAATCCACTTTTTAGTTAATTTAAGTATAACAATAACTAAACCCGTGAAAATCATTAAAACTCCATATAAAAAATTATTTCCCAACTTTCTCATTATTTAAATTGACAACCCCGCTGCGCAAAGTCTCCTGACTTTGTGCCAAACTTACTCAGATTTACAATCCACAGAAAAAATTGTACTATTCGTTAAAAATCAGTTGATATTTCTTAGACCTTATTAGTTTTGAGTAAAATTAATAAAAAAACAACCACCAAAAGTTAAGTGCTCAATGATTTTTATGGCAAAAGGTTAATTCTCCTAAAAAATTCTCTTACTCTTCTTCGAGTCTTGTTCGAGTCACCTTCGGAAAAAAAGATGTTTTTCCGAACAACACCAATACTTCTATCGAAGAAGTCTCGAAGAAAACCAAAAGAAGCACAGACAAAACTGGTCAAAAGTGGACAAAACAAGACACCCAAAAATTGATTATTCCATAAATCCCTCGTATTTTAGCACACTGAAAATTGAGAGAATGACCGTAGAGAAATATATTCAGGAACGTTTACCCATTCCTAGCAAAAGCATAGAAAACACGCTTCAGTTGCTTGCTGAAGACTGCACTATTCCTTTCATCGCCCGTTATAGAAAAGACAAAACGGGTAATCTGGATGAAGTAGCCATCGAACAAATTTTTAAACTCAATAAAAGTTTTGATGAAATTGTAAAGCGCAAAGAAAGCATCTTAAAATCAATAGAAGAACAAAATGCTTTAACACCTGAACTCCAACAGAAAATTACTCAAAGCTTTGACTTACAGGAACTGGAAGACCTTTATCTTCCTTATAAAAAACGCAAGAAAACCAAAGCTGATTCGGCAAGAGAAAAAGGTTTAGAACCTTTGGCAAAAATGATTATGTCTCAAAAATCGGATGATGTAGCATATCTCGCTTCTAAATATTTGAACAAAGACATTGCCGATGAAGACGAAGCTTTGCAAGGTGCAAGAGATATTATTGCAGAATGGCTCAATGAAAACCTTTACATCCGTAAAAATCTGAGAAGACTCTTCCAAAGAAAAGCGGTGATTGCAACCAAAGTCGTAAAAACCAAAAAAGACGAAGAAGACGCACAAAAATTCTCTCAATATTTTGATTGGCAAGAATCTCTCAATAGAACACCTTCTCACCGATTGCTAGCGATGCTAAGAGCTGAAAACGAAGGTTTTGTAAAGGTTTCGGTTTCAGTAGAAAAGGAAGAAGCCTTAGAAATCTTGGAAAATGCTGTGATTAAAAGCCAAAACGAGTGCGCCCAACAAATAGCATTGGCGATTGCAGACGCTTACAAAAGATTGTTGGAACCTGCCATTTCTAACGAAACGTTGCAGGAAGCCAAAGAAAAAGCCGACCAAAAAGCGATTGAAGTTTTTGCAGAAAATCTTCAACAATTGTTATTGGCTGCTCCGCTTGGTGAAAAACGAATTTTAGCGATTGACCCTGGTTATAGAACGGGTTGCAAAGTGGTTTGTTTGGACGAAAGAGGCGATATTTTGCACAACGAAACTATTTTTCCGCACGCTCCTCAAAACGAAACAGGTATGGCGATGAAAAAGATAAAATCTTTGGTGAATTCTTGCAATATAGAAGCCATATCTATAGGAAACGGAACGGCAAGCCGAGAAACGGAGCAGTTCATCAAGAAAATTGGTTTTGATAGAGATTTACAGGTTTTTGTGGTTTCTGAAGCGGGCGCTTCGGTGTATTCGGCGAGTAAAATTGCAAGAGAAGAATTCCCAACTTATGATGTGACGGTTCGTGGTGCGGTTTCTATTGGCAGAAGACTTTCTGATCCATTGGCTGAACTTGTAAAAATAGACCCAAAATCCATTGGAGTTGGACAATATCAGCACGATGTTGACCAAACTAAACTCAAGGAAAAACTAGATAATACCGTAGTTTCTTGTGTAAATTCTGTGGGAATTAACCTCAATACCGCAAGTAAATCTCTCCTCTCCTACGTTTCTGGAATTGGCGAAAAAATGGCAGAAAACATTGTGAATTACAGAGCTGAAAATGGTGCTTTTACGTCCAGAAAAGATTTGAAAAAAGTACCAAGATTAGGCGAAAAAGCGTATCAACAAGCGGCAGCTTTTGTAAGAATTAAAAATGCTAAAAATCCGTTGGATAATTCGGCAGTTCATCCTGAAGCTTATAAAATTGTAGAACAAATGGCGAAAGATTTGGGTTTAAAAACCGAAGAATTGATTGCCAATAAAGAAAAAATAGACCAAATTACTCCAGAGAAATACATTACCGAAGACATCGGGATTTTAGGAATTAAAGATATTCTGAAAGAACTCCTAAAACCTGGATTAGACCCTAGAAAATCTGCCAAAGTTTTTGAATTTGACCGAAATGTAAAAACCATCAAAGATTTGCATATCGGAATGATTTTACCCGGAATTGTGAACAATATTACCGCTTTTGGTTGTTTTGTAGATGTTGGGATTAAAGAAAGTGGATTAGTACACATTTCTCAACTGAAAGATGGTTTTGTCTCTGATGTAAATGAAGTGGTAAAACTGCATCAGCATGTTCAGGTAAAAGTGCTGGAGATAGATGAAGCGAGAAAGAGGATACAGTTGACGATGATTTTGTAAAGAGCCAATTAAAAAGTAAAAAGAGCCAAATTAGCAACTAATTATAGTTATTTCTTTTTCAAATTTACTTTTGGCTTGAACCAAAAGTAACAAAAGTTCAAGACTGGATTTTTATATTAATAAAAAAGCGACCTTTTGAGTCGCTTTACTTGTATTTTTCGGTAAAAGTTTCAGAAATTAATTCTGATGTAAATAATTATAAATATCGTCTTTCAGATGAACTCTTTTCTTTCTTAAATCTGTAAGATGCTCATCGGTGGTGTGATTTTGTTCGCCTTCTTCGTAGTGAGAAATCAGCGCATTCACTTCTTCGTAGTTCACATACATTTTTAAGAATTTTTCATCTGAAGCTTTCAGCTCTGCGATTTTTTGAACATATTCTGGGAATTCGTGGGTTAATGTATGATTTTCCATATTGTTAAGATTAAATGGTTGAACATTTTTTTAATACATTAAAGTTACACAAAAAAAAGACAACTCTCAATATGAAAATTGTCATTTATTTAAGCTTTACAGCTGATTTTTAAAATTTTAGTGACCACAGAAGGATTCGAACCCTCACTGACGGAGCCGAAATCCGTAGTTCTATCCATTAAACTATGCGGCCTGTTTTATTTACGATTTACGATTTACAATTTAGATTTTAGATTTTAGATTTTAGATTGCAAAAATAATGGTTTCCCTTTAAAAAGCAATTCTCAAACCGCCTAAAACTTGTGCTCCAAGAACTTTGTAACCTAAATAGTGTTCGTATTTTTTATTCAATAAGTTGTTTCCCATTATAAAAACGGTGAAGTTTTTATTGATTTTATAATCTGCATTTAAATTTACATCTAAATAAGAAGGTAAAGATTCTTTGGTTTTTTCCGTAGAAGTAAACTGATAAGGAACTACTCCATCTACATTGATGTCAAAAGAATTAGTAGACCTTTCTGACACAAAAATTCCTTTGAAACCTAGATTTAACTTTCTGTCAAACAATGAATATTTTGCACCAATCGTTGTTTGAACCACCGGTTTATAATATACCTCATTGAGATGGTCTAACTTAAACTTCATGAAGTGAAGTTCTGCATCTAAAACCAAATTTTGCAACGGGAAATATTGTACACTTCCTTTCACTTCGCTCAAGGTTCCATCATCATAAACAGCCGAGAAATTATTCGCAAAATTATAAGCAGAACGATTAAGCGTATTAACATAGTCAAATAAATCATTCGCTTTGAAAAATTGCGCATTTCTAAGCTCGCTGAACCCCGCATTTACATCATATTTAAAGGTTTGGTCTACATCTCCTTTTAAACCAAGATAGAAGTGATATTTGGTTTCTGTTGGTTTAAGTACAACATCTGATACCAAAAACGGATTTTCTTGCAATAAACTCGTATAAGAATTCATTTTTACGCCACCATCTATTCCTGCATAGAATTTATACTGTTCTGTAGCTTCATACAACACTTCTGCAAAAGGAAACCATCTGAAATTATTGGCTTTCGCTTCTGGTGTGTTTTTATCTGCATTTTTTCCGTTGATGAAAGAAAAGTCTGAACCAATCGCCAAATAAGAATTTCCTTTGTAGAAAGACACTTTCGGAGTCATGGCAAAAAGCAAAAATTGGGATTCGTTTTTGTTCAGCAATTCAAAACTTGATGTTTGAGTCGATAATTTTACACCCAAATCTGCATTAATTTTCATGTCTTGCGCCGAAAAAAGTGGCAAATCATATTTAGAAAAGTTAATTTGAGCTTCCCCAGAATTTTCTTTGGCATCAAAATGATCCGTCAATAACGAAGATTTAAATCGAACATCATTAATCCAATTATTTTTGAAAAAATCATAATACCCATTGATTTTCAATTCATTATAACTTTGTTTTAAATCAACATCAGAAGCTGGTTGAAGTGCATAAATTCCGTAATAATTATAATTATGATTGCCTAAATCTGCGGTAATATTGAATTTACCTGTTTCTGTGGTAGAATTGATAAACGCTGCAACATTAAAATCGCTTTGCTTAGAACTCCAAGGAAATTCTTTTTTCAAACCGTTGGTAGAAAGTCCGTGAACATCTACGCCAACTTCGGTATCTTTATTAATTTCGTAAGAGATATTTCCGTCTGCCAAAAATTTAGAATAATTTCCATAACCAACCTGAAAATAGTTTCTCTGACTATCATTATTGAATTTCGGAGAAATATCTTCACCTTCGATAGTAGAAGTTTTGAAATCTGAAACCGCAGGAACATTGGTTATTTTATATTCCACTTTTTCCTGCTCTTTTTCTTTCGGTGGATAATTTTTCTCTGTTTCTACCGAAGTTTTTTTCTTTTCGATTTTCTTCACTTCAGGTTCACGTTTTCTGTCGAGAATCAGTCTTTCTTCTTTGATTTGAGCTAAAGAAAATTGGGAAATTCCTACTAAAACGAGAGATAATATTTTTATGTTTTTGTTCATTTTTTTTTCGAGTTACGTGTTACGAGATTCGAGTTGTTTTTAGGTTTTGGCTAAAGCCAATGGTTTTTATTTCTTACAAGACGGGCTAAAGCCCGCCTCTATTGATTTTTTGTTTCGCTCTTACGGAGCTTTTTAAATATTACAAAATTATTTCTACAAGCCTTTTTCTCCAAAGAAGCAAAATTTTACAAATTTCTTTTTCCTTTTCATCTTCATCATCCAACAATTACCACATCATCACATTACCAAATTATCTAATTTGATTTTTCACTTCCCTAGCTTCAGAAACTATTTCTGGGAAATCCTGATAGTTTTCTATGATTTGATCACAAGTATAACTTGCCTGATAATTATCTTTTAGCGCCAAATAATTTCTAGCCATCAACACCAAAGCTTTTGCACCCCAAAATTCTTCTGAAGCATAATTATTTGCGAGTTTGAAAATCGTTTCGTTGGAAGATTTGAAGGCTTTTCCTTTGTTTTGATAAAAAGCTTTTGCATATAAAGCTTCTGCTGCCACTTCTGTATTTGCAGATTTTTCTAACGCAGCATAAGCAGATTGCGCGTCTTTATCTTTACCTTGATTCATCAAACTTCTGGCTTTTATCACTTTCGCTTGTTCTAAAACGGCTGCAGAATTTTTAGAATTTTTCAAGACTTCATTCGCAAATTTTTCTGCTTGAGAAAAATTCTTTTCTTCGGCGTAGATTTTCATTAATTCAGTATTGGCGAAGTTTTTAATATTGATATTCGAAGAATTGGTAAGTCCTTCTAAATAAATTTTCGCTTCAGAACTATTGTTTTCACTCAACAAAATCTGAGAAATTCTTACTTGTGCATCTTCTTGATAATCATTTTGCGCATTGGCAACTTCCCCTAAAACGAGTTTTGCTTTCGTTAAATTTTTAGTTTGATAATAACTTTCGCCCAATTCATATTGCGCTTGATAGAATTTTTCACCTGTTGGATTTTGGGTTAAAAACTTCTCATAATTAGGGATAGCTTTTGCATATTCTTTCTTCGCAAACTGCGATTGAGCCAAAGAAAGATTGATTTCATCTAAATCCGTTTGAGCAATATTTACGCCCATGTTTTTTGCAAAATATTCGTAACCAGAAGCGTCTCCGTTTTTCAAATAAATTGGTTTAGCTGCCGCTACTATTTTTTCTGCATAAGCTGTATTTTTATATTTATTACCAAGAGCTTTCAGTTCTGCTAAAGCTTTTTCCGGTTGATTTAAGTCTTCGAAATTCTGTGCTCTGTAAATTTCTGCATTCGCAACCAAATCTTTATCAGCGCTCAATTTTATCACTTGAGAAAACGCATCACTAGAATTTTGAAACTGATCAATCGAAGCATAAGAAGTTCCCAATTCGTAATACGCATCATCCTGATATTCAGAATTTTTATAATTGGAAATCAATTTCTTCAATTCAACGATTTTAGCTTCTGTATCACCTTTAAAACCAATCGCCATTGCTTTTTGGAACTGCGTGTAATCATTGGCACCTTCTGTTTTGTTGTAAATTGCAATCGCTTCATTCAGTTCATTTCCTGCGTAATAAGTATCTGCTAAACGCAATTCTGCATCAGATTTAAACTCTGGTTTGGGATTTTTAAGATATTCTTTGAAATACTCTTTAGCCTTTGTGAAATTTTTAGATTTGAAATAAGCATAACCCAAATCATAGCTCAATTGTTGCTTTTCTGGAAATTCCTCTACATTTCTGTCGAGTTTTTCAAAACCATAAATTGCAGTGGCGTAATCTCCTTTTTGGTAATAAGTTTGCGCTAACCAATATTGTGCTCTTAAATTGAATGTTTTATTGAGGTTATATTTTAAACTTTTCTTGAAATTCTGTTCTGCAGCATCTAATTCACCTTTATTGAAGAGTTCAGTTCCATAGAGAAACAAAACTTCTTGATAGATTTTTTCGGTTTGAGTATCTATTCCAGAGAGTTCTTCAATGGCTTTTATTGTGCCTTTGTAATCCCCAGAATACAAGTAAGATTTCACCAAAAGTTGCTCTAATTCTTTAGAATAACCATATTTTTCTAGATAAGATTTAATGCCCAATTGTGGACTTTCGAATGGATTTCCGATGTCGTAACTCAATTTGGCATATTGTTCGTGTGCTAATTTTGACACATTTTTATCGTAAGTCATGTCTTTTGCCGAACGAAACGCCGACAAAGCCTCTTGCTTCTTCCCTACTTCTAAATATGCATTTCCTAGCTGATAATATGCATTTTGTGAAAACGCAGAATTAGAATTCACCAACTGATTGTAATATGAAATCGCCTCGTCAAATTTTTGAAGATTTGCCGCTACAAATCCCATTTCATACAAATCACTTTCCGAAGGATTTTGTTGGGTTTGTAAATATGCTTTTAGATGAGGATATGCTTCTGCATATTGCTTTTGCATGAAATAACTTTCACCAATAATTTTGTGAACTTCTGCTTTATAAGCTGAAGAAATATCTTCGTTGAGCAAATCATTTCCTTCTACAATGGCTTTCTCGTAGTCCTTTTCGTTAAAATACAACTGTACATAATACGGTTTTACCAACTTGACGTACTTTTCATTATTTTTAATTTCATCAAAAAACTGAAAAGCCTTTTCGTTTTGTTGGTTGGCGTAATATAAATGTCCGAGCATATACGCAATATCACCTTTATCTTCGGCATTTTTATACGCTTCTTCCAATGCATCAATCGCACCATTAGAATCGCCCGTCATGAATTTGGCATATCCCAATTTCAAAATATACTGTGTGTTTTCCTGTTTATCTAATTGATATTGATTGACTTTTTGAAGCGTTTCTAAAGCCTTGGGAAAATCTTTTTTAGCCAAATAATAATCCGCTAAAGGCAAATTCGCTTGAGCAAAAAGTGCAGATTTAGGATAATCTTTGATAAAAGCATCAAGACCATCTTCTGCATGATTTTGAGCTAAAATTACTCCAATAACATTGCTAAAAAAACGGGCAGTTTCTTTCTTAGAATTTTCTAAATTTTGGTTAAAAAAATACTGTCTCGAAAATTCGTATTGTGAAGCAGCGTAGATTTTATTTTGATAAAGATTTTCGGCAAGGTTAAAACGATATTGTTCTTTATCTGCGAAAAATTGTGATTGTTGAGCCATCGAAAGACCAGATAATGAAATGGCCGATAGCAATAAAATTTTATTTCTTTGATTCATTATTTTTTGATGAATTAGAATTGTAATAATTAGAACGAAAATACAGAAAACTTATTGTAGAAGCAAGTTTTTTAAGGATGAAGAATCAAATTTTTTATCTAAAAAGAGAGATAAAAAAGACAAATAAATCTACATTTTTCAGATTTTTAATTACATTTGTTACTTTGTAATTTTAAAAATCAAGAATGAATCAACTTTTCAGAAGAAAACATTACACTGGAAAAGAGCATAAATCTGAATTGATTAGAGCTCTCGGTACTTGGGACATTGTATTTTTTGGTTTAGCTGCCATTATTGGAGCTGGGAGTTTCAGTAGTTTAGGCGAGGCTATTTTCCGAGGCGGACCTGGTGTAATTTCCTTGTATATTATTTGTGCTGTTGCGTGTGCTTTTACGGCTATGTCTTATGCAGAATTTGCGAGTAGAATTCCTACTGCAGGAAGTGCATACACTTATGCTTATGCCAGTTTCGGCGAGTTAATCGCTTGGATTATTGGTTGGGCGCTGATTATGGAATATTCCTTCGGAAATATTTATGTCGCTTTTTCTTGGAGTGATTATTTTACGTCTTTTGTAGAAAGATTAGGCTTTGGAATTCCAGATTATTTGACGACCAGTTATACAGAAGCCAAAAAAGCATTTATGGCAGGTTCTCAAAATCAAGAATTGGTAAACGCATGGAAATCTGCTCCCATCATTGCTGGAATTAAATTTATCGTAGATATTCCTGCTTTGATTATCAATGCTTTAATCACTTGGTTGGTTTATATCGGGATTAAAGAAAGTAGAAATTTCAATAACTTATTGGTTATCTTAAAGTTAGCCGTAATATTTTTAATTATTGCTGTAGGTGTTTTTTATCTCAATGCAGAAAATTGGGTGCCTACGAACAATGAAGGTGTAAAATCTTTTATGCCTAATGGTTTTACAGGAGTAATGAGTGCTGTAGCTGGTGTTTTCTTTGCTTACATCGGTTTTGACGCATTGAGCGTACTTTCTGAAGAAACCAAAAATCCTGAAAAAACTTTACCCAAAGGAATGATTATTTCTTTAGTTTTGAGTACCGCAATTTATATTGTTTTGACATTAGTATTAACAGGAATTGTAGATTACAGAAAATTTGAAGGAATCGGCGATCCATTATCTTTTATTTTCGCTCCTCAAAATGCCAATATCCCTTGGATGGAATTTGTGGTTTCAGTTACTGCCATCGTAGCGATTACTACCGTTTTATTGGTTTTCCAAATGGGACAGCCAAGAATTTGGATGAGCATGAGTAGAGATGGATTAATGCCGAAAAAATTTGCAGAAATTCACCCGAAATATAAAACACCAAGTTTCGCTACCATTATCACGGGAGTTGCTGTTGGTTTACCGATTTTATTTACTGATAAAACCTTTATTTTAGATTTTACCAGTATTGGAACCATTTTCGCATTTGTATTGGTGAATGGAGGAATTTTATTGATGCCACAAAAAGAAAAATTAAAAGGCAGATTTCATTTGCCTTACATTAATTCCAAATATATTTTCCCTGTATTATTTATCGGTGGATTAGTAGGCTTCTATTTTTGGCAGCCAGAATTTTTCCATAATTTATGGAACATTACAGATGAACATGAAGGTGAATTCAGGCTTTCTATCATCATTTTCTTGATTATTAATTTAGCTTTAGTAGTATTGTCTTATCTCAAAAACCTTTCTCTAATACCATTATTAGGATTAACTTCTTGTCTGTATTTATTAACAGGAATGACACACAATAACTGGTTCTGGTTTGGATTATGGTTTATTATAGGATTAGGAATCTATTTCTTCTACGGAAAGAAAAATAGTAAGTTGAATCCTGAGAATATAGAATAAAAAAAGCGGCTCAAAAATTTGAGCCGCTTTTTTTTTCGAATAAGATTTTATAGTTTTTCTAATTGGCCAATTTTTTTCCAATTAGCATCTTTTTCTAATGATACAGCGATGTATACTTCACCACCTTTGCTTTTATTAAAAGCAGTTCCTTGCTCTAATTGTGCATTAACTTCACTTGGTGATAATTGATAGATTGCTCCAGTAATTGGGTCAATAATAACTCCGATTAATCCACCGAAAATAATATTTCCAAGATACCAAGCATTGAATTTTCTTGTTAATTTGGTTTCGTAAGGTTTAAAGCCTTCTAATTTAATTACAACATTGTGATCTTTATTTCTCTCTAATTTAGTTTGGAAAGGTGTTTTTCCTACTTCTACTTCATTAATAAAAATAGATGCATTAGCAGGAGTAGAATTAAAGCTCACTTTTTGAGTAGTTCCTGATACAATCGTTGCACAGCTTGTCATCATCAAAGCAGAAGCCATTGATAAAGCAAGAATCGTTTTTTTCATAGGTTTTTGATTTAAAAATTTATTATTTAGTTTTGTTGAAGACTGATTTGTGGAAGTTGAGAAACATCTCCATCATATTTATAAAAAGAGATATTCATTCTATAGCATGATGAAACAATAGAAGGTTCAGTTACCTGATTTATTTTTACAATATTCGCTCCTATTTCTCTGGCTCTTTTTCTCGCTTTGGAAAGATTTGAATAGTAATCACAGTCGATAGAAAAACCACTATCTCCAAAAGAAATAATTCCTAATTTCTCTGCATTTGCAGGAACATTATGCTTAACATCTAAAATAGCGATTTTAGCATCTATTGGTAAGTAAGAATAGGTTTTTGAGATGCTTTCATTAATAACTGCACCACAAGAACTAAGAAATAATAAAAATAAAAAAGATAGAAAATAGAGTTTCCTCATGAATATTAGTTTTTTCAAAGATAAAAATATCTCTTTATTATGCAAAAAACCTTCAAATGATTTTTGAAGGCTTTTATATAATTAGCTGATTCCCAGTAAATAAATTTAATGATTATGTTGTTTTGGTGGAGGTGGCATTTTACCTTGATCTGCTTGTTCTAATTTATTAGCCGCAGTCATGGCTACCATCATATCGTTAAGCATATTGCTTGCAGCAGTAGGAGAATTAGGCAATAGAACCAAGTTACTTCTATTGTTTGCACCTACAGAATGTAGCGTATCATAATGTTGTGTCACTACGATTAACGCAGATGCTTCTTGAGAACCGATATTCACATTATTCAGCATTCTTACCGATTCTTCTAAACCTTTTGCAATTTCTCTACGTTGGTCTGCAATACCTTGACCTTGTAATTTTTTAGATTCAGCTTCTGCTTTCGCTACCGCTACAATTCTGATTCTTTGCGCTTCAGATTCATATTCTGCAGCTGTTTTTTCACGTTCAGCAGCATTAATTCTGTTCATAGCGTGCTTCACTTGTTCATCTGGGTCAATATCTGTCACCAATGCTTTAATGATATCATAACCATAAGATTGCATAGCTTCTTGCAACTCACCTTTTACTGCAATTGCAATATCATCTTTTTTCACGAAAACATCGTCTAATTTCAGTTTAGGAACTTCGGCTCTTACTACGTCAAAAACATAAGATGTAATTTGATCTTGAGGATTTTCTAAACGATAATATGCATCACCAACTTGATTTCTAATTACCTGATACTGCACCGAAACTTTCATTTTAAGGAAAACATTATCCAAAGTTTTGGTATCAATCATTACATCTAACTGCTGAATTCTAAGATTCATTCTTTTTGCAATTTGATCTACAAAAGGAATTTTAAGATGAAGACCAGATTGTCTTACCGATTGAAATTTACCAAAACGCTCTACAATTGCCGCTGTTTCTTGTTTTACAGTGAAAAAAGAAGCGAATAAAATAACGAGTCCCAAAAAGACTAAAACGCCTAATACTTCCATAGTTTATTGTTTTTAAATATTTTCTAATAAGTCTTGAAATGTTCTTTAAAGTTACGAAATATTTCTAAACTCGTGAAATTGTAAAGTTGTAAAGTTGTAAAGTCGTGAAGCTGCTAATGTGTAAAACTAGGAGAATTCATTATTAACAATTCTTTCCTGGCTCTTTTTAATTGGCTCTTACAAAATTACATCGTCATTCCTATATCAATTCCTTTAATTTTTCTATACAAATCTGTTGCGAAATTATCCGTCATTCCAGAAACGAAATCCAGAACCCCAAGAACTTTCTCATAAACCGTTCCCTCTTCATAGATAAATTGTGAAGGAATCAATTGTAATGCTTTTTTCTCAAAACCTTTACGCTCTGATTTTTCTTTAATAATCGGCGGAATAAAATGGTTCAAAAGCTCATACATTACGTTGTAACCAGCATTTTCTATTTCTACCACACTTCTGTGACCATATATTTTTTCGATAGAAAAACGTTCCACTTCTTGAAAAGATTCACTCTCAGATTTAAAAATATCTAGCAAAGCTTTATTTAAAGTTCCGCCTATAATTTCAGAGAAATGTAGTTGATATAATTCTGTAGATTTATTGATGAGTGCATTAATCACTTTAGCTCTCAGATAAGAAATTCTCTCGTTTTTATTCGAAAATAAAAGCAATTTCTCTGCACTTCTTTTGGCGTCTATTTCGCTGACAGACTGTATCAAATCCATGAAAAGATTTTCGCAATCAGCAGTAGAAATGATTCCCAATCTGTGCGCATCTTCCATGTCGATAATGTTATAACAAATATCGTCTGCTGCTTCTACCAACCAAACGAAAGCATGACGTTTAAAAATTGTAGGTTCTTCGCTTTCCACAATCATTTTGGTAGCATTCGCAATATTTAGAAACGTCTGTTTTTCACTTTGAAAAAACCCAAATTTCTTGCGATTAACGTGACCTTTTTTCTTAGCAATTGCTTCGCAAGGATATTTGGCAATACTTGCCAAAGTAGTATAGGTAAGTTGAGTTCCGCCTTCGTCTTTACCTGTTTGTTTGTGCGTAAGAATTCTGATGGCATTAGCATTTCCTTCGAAATTTACCAAATCTGCCCATTCTTTTTCAGTGAATTTTGGCTTTAATTCTGATTCATTCTTTTCAAAAAAACTAGCAATTGCATCTTCACCAGAATGTCCGAATGCTGGATTGCCAATGTCATGACAAAGACAAGCCGCTGCAATCACATTATTGAGATTATAGAGATAGAAATTTTTAGAATCTTCGGTGAGTTCGTTTTCAAAATTTTGAACGATAAATTCGCCAGCAAGACTTCCCAAACTTCTTCCCACAGAAGAAACTTCTAGCGAATGCGTGAGACGATTGTGCACGAAAACACTTCCTGGAAGCGGGAAAACCTGAGTTTTATTTTGTAATCTTCTGAATGCCGAAGAAAAGATAATTCGGTCAAAATCTCTCTGGAAATCTGTACGTGAAACAATGTTCTGAACGTGATTTCCGGTTCTCTGATTAGTAAAAATTGTGTTTAGAATCATAATCTAATTCAAAAATAAGTCTTAAATTTAATATCTAAAAATTTAGCTATGAAATTTTTAAATTTTTTATTCTTGGCGGCGATTATTTCTTGCGATAAAAAACCAGAAACTTTCAATCAGAAATCTATTGAAGAAAATTGTTTCCAAATTGTAAAAGTGGGTAAAGAAACTCCCAAAAAGCAATATGTAGAACCATCAAAAGAAGACATTTTACAGAATTTTCCGAAACATATTCATTTTGTAACCAATGAACACAAAAACAGCTTTGAAAATGTTCTAAAACACAATGAAATTGAAATAAAAAAACAACAAGAGTATGTAAAAACCAATGAATATAAAATCTATTTCAAAAAGTTTTATGAAGAACTTCCTGAATTTGAATATTTAGCAAGAAATAGAGAATTTGCACTCGCCAAAAATAAATACGGACTTTGGCTCATCGAAAAAACTGGAAATCAAAAAGCGAAACCTTATTTTCTTGGACTTACCCAAAATGCTTTTGTGAATTATGATTTTAATGCACCTAATTTCACATTTTTAAGTGAGAATGCTGTTCATTTAAGCGGAAGCATCGTAAAAGTTACTCGACTTTCATCTTTTCCTATTTTGCCAAAATATGAAGTGATAAAAGATGATGTAGAATTTTCTATTCCACTTGCTGAAATTAAAAAAGACAGTGACCAAGATGGTTACAATGATTTGTTTGAACAATTTATTGGTTTACATCCAACCCAAAAAGATAGTGATGATGATGGACTCAATGATTTCGAAGATGCTAATCCTCGATACGCATCTGTTTCTTCTAAATTCTCTGCAATGTACGAAGCCATCGTAGATGAAACTTCGCCAAAAACGCATTACAGTTTCACAGAAGTCTTGACGGATTGTGATTATTTCAACCAAATCAATCCAAAAAACAGAAAATTTCTTTTTTATAACACCGAAGAGCAAATTCCTATTAAAGAAGATGTTTTAGACCATTTTTTCAGTGTAAAATACAGCAAAATTTCTGAAAATAAATTCTATCCTAATACTTATGATATAGATTATGCTGATCAAAAAGGTTCAGGAAACATTAGCGCAGAATTCATCAATGGAAAATGGAAAATTTCTAAAAAAACCAATCTCTATTTTGGTGTTTAAGCACAGTAAAAACTTCATAAAATTTAATCAATATGAATACTTTCAGAAGTGATTTATCTGGGAAAGAATTTCCCGAAAACGAAAAGGTTTCCGCTAAAAATCTCAGACAATCTCTGCTTCATTTCATCAATAAAACGCATCCTAATTTTTCTAAAAGTTGTTTTTTGAGCATTGAAGAAATGAATGAATACCGAGAAAAATATATCTCTGAATTTCTCAACAAAAAATTAGGAAACCTAACCGAAGTAGAAAAACAAGTCATTCAATCTGTTTCTAAAAACACCATGATTTCTACAGAAGTGGAAGAAGATGAACAAAAAACTAGTTTCGGTCAAAAATTAGCAGATAAAGTAGCAGAATTCGGTGGAAGTTGGGGTTTCATCATCTTTTTCATGAGCTTTTTAGTCGTTTGGATTTTGCTGAATGTTTTTTGGCTTTCTAATCATGGTTTTGACCCTTATCCATTTATTTTATTGAACTTAATTTTGTCTTGTATTGCGGCAATTCAGGCTCCTGTGATTATGATGAGCCAAAATCGACAAGAAGAAAAAGATAGAGAACGCGCCAAAAAAGATTACAAAATCAATCTAAAAAGTGAACTAGAAATCAGAGAATTACACGAAAAAATAGACCATTTAATCATTCATTATCAACAAGATTTACTCGAAATTCAGAAAACCCAAATAGACTTATTAGAAAACATCTTACACAATGTAAAGAAAGAAGAAAATCTTTAATACATTTTTAAGCTAAAGTTTTACTTCAATGAGGAAGAACTCCATTAAAAAAATTAAAAAATTTAGTGTATATTTGTTTCTGAACCACTATAAATAAAGCTAATGAGTCAAAATTTAGATCAAAAAGATTTACAAATATTAGATTTGCTTCAAAGAAATTCTAACTATTCGGTAAAAGAAATCGGAGAGAAAATTGGCTTATCTTTTACCCCAACTTACGACAGAATTAAGTATTTAGAAAAAAATGGTTTTATAGAAAAATATGCTGCTATTCTCAATCGTAAGAAAATAGGCATCGATTTAGTGGCTTATTGTAACGTGACGATTAGAAATCAATCCAAGCAATCGCTAGATGAATTTGAGCAAGAAATTAGACAGTATGATGAAGTGCAAGAAGTCCTCAGTTTGTCTGGAACTTATGATTATATGCTGAAAATCGCCACCAATAACATTGACACCTATAACAATTTCATTACCAATATATTAGCTAATACTCCAAATATTTACCAATATCACAGCAGCATTGTTCTGAACGAAATCAAAAGAGAAAACACTTATAAACTCTTAGAAAAAGAACATCAACTGGATATGGAAAATGAGAAAAATTCGTCTAAAAAAAATAAGCTTTAAACCATTCAGTTCAAAGCTTTTTTAATTCAATTATTCCACTCCATCCTATTTAAATTTCTCAAAAACTTTTGAGAATTCTTCTTTAATTTCTTCGTTGCAAAGATTTCCGATGCTTCCTTCGTGTGTGTGATTTAAGTTTTTATTCGGTTCAAAATTTTGATTTTCAATACTTTGACCAACTTGTACATAAGCATCACGGAATGAAACTCCATTTAAAACCAAATCATTTACATTTTCTACACTGAAAAGGTATTGATACTTTTCGTCTTCCAAAATATTATCTTTTACTTGAATGTGATTCAAGGTATATTCTGTGATGTAAAGACAATCTTTGATGGTATTAATTGCAGGGAAAAGCACTTCTTTGGTCAATTGCATTTCTCGGTGATAACCAGAAGGTAAATTATTGGTGAGCAATGTTAATTCCGTAGGAACACCTTGCAAAATATTACATTTCCCACGGATTAACTCAAAAATATCTGGATTTTTTTTGTGCGGCATAATGCTGCTTCCCGTAGTGAAAGTATCTGGAAATGTGATAAATCCGAAATTCTGATTCATGTATAAACACACATCATACGCTAACTTGCTCAAAGTATGTGCAATTGCAGAAATGGCTGTAGCCAAAGTTTTTTCAGATTTTCCGCGCGTCATTTGTGCATAAACTACATTGTAATTCAGTGTTTCAAATTCTAATAATTCTGTAGTTAAAGTACGATTAATCGGAAACGAAGAACCATAACCAGCGCCAGAACCTAAAGGATTTTTATTGGTGATTTTATAAGCCGCCAAAAGCATTTCTAAATCGTCTATCAACGCTTCTGCATAAGCTCCAAACCACAATCCAAAAGAGGAAGGCATCGCAATTTGAAAATGCGTATAACCGGGAATGAGTTTATCTTGATGCTGATTGCTTAATTTTTGTAAAGTCTGGAAAAGATTTTTTACCAAATCTTTAATTTCTAGAATTTCATTTTTGAGAAAAAGCTTAATATCCACCAAAACTTGGTCGTTTCTAGAACGTGCAGAGTGAATTTTTTTTCCAATATCACCCAATTTCTGCGTCAGTTGAAATTCTATTTGAGAGTGCACATCTTCTATTCCTTCTTCGATGATGAAATTTCCTTCTTCTATTTGAGTAGCAATTTGATCTAATTCTTCTAAAATTTTTGGCAATTCAGATTCTTCAATCAAACCAATAGTTGCAAGCATTTTCACATGCGCCTTGTTTCCCAAAACATCGTATTTTGCGAGTTGCAAATCAAATTCTGCATCTCTGCCAATGGTAAATTTTTCTACCAAAGCAGCATGCTGATTTTCAGATAAATTATTTTTTTGCCAAAGTTTTTTGCTCATTTTAAAATACAATTTTTGATAATAATTGAATGTAAATTTTTATGCCTTCATAAATTTCATCTACATAAATAAACTCGTCACTGCTGTGCGAACGCGCAGATAAACCTGGCCCCATTTTCAACGAAGGAAACGGAATTACCGCTTGATCTGAAGTAGTTGGCGAACCATAAGTTGTTCTGCCCAATTCCAGACCTGCTTTCACAATAGGATGTTCCACAGAAATCGACGAAGAATTGAGCCTGAAACCTCTTGCAACAGCTTTACTTTTTATATTTTGTTGAATAATTTCTAAAACTTCCCGATTGGTGTATTGGTCTGTGGTTCTTACATCTATGGTAAAACTGCAAGTATTGGGTACCATGTTGTGCAATTTCCCCGCATTGATAACGCTTACCGTCATTTTCACGTCACCCAAAGCATCAGATTTTTTAGGAAATTGATAATTCTTAATCCATTCTATATCCTTAATTGCGTTGTAAATGGCGTTATCATCATTAGGATGCGCTGCGTGAGATGAAGTTCCCGAAGCTTCGCAATCTACTACCATTAAGCCTTTTTCTGCAATCGCCATCTGCATTTCGGTTGGCTCGCCCACAATCGCAAATTCTAAATTTCCGAAATGCGGAAGTACCGATTCTACTCCATCTAAACCAGAGTTTTCTTCTTCTGCAGTTGCTGCATAAACGATATTGTATTTTAAATCTTCAGTTTTGTAAAAATAAAGAAAAGCCGCCATCAAAGAAACCAAGGCTCCACCTGCATCATTACTGCCTAAACCATACAATTTACCATCTTTTACAATCGGTGTAAATGGATCTGAAGTGTAACCAGAATTGGGTCTTACCGTATCGTGATGAGAATTGAGTAAAATCGTTGGTTTTTCAGGAGAAAAATTTTGGTTAAAAGCCCAAACATTGTTTTGTTGACGATTCGTTTTTACCCCTTTTTCTTGAAGATATTTCTCGATTAAATCAGCCGTTTTATCTTCTTCTTTGCTAAAAGAAGGAATAGAAATGAGGTTTTTGAGCAGTTCAACTGCATTGTCGCCAAGTTCTAAAAAATTATTGGGTGATTTCTGTTCCACTCGTTCTATCGTTTTCGTTAATGAGTTTTTTTAAAAAAGTTTCTTTTACAATAAATACAGATTTTACTCCTTTTTCTATCGCTTCAAAAGCATTGTCAATTTTCGGAATCATTCCGTCATTCACAATATTTTTTCCCTTGAGTTGAATATAAGTTTCGGGCATTATTTTAGCAATGACTGAATTTTCATCTTCTACATGCTCTAAAACTCCTTTTTTTTCAAAACAATACGCCAAATTTACCTCAAAATGTGTTGACAAAGCAACTGCTAAACTCGATGCAATGGTATCTGCATTGGTATTGAGCAAATTACCGTTTTCATCGTGTGTAATGGCACAAAAAACCGGACAAATGTTTTCAGAAATTACTTTTTCTAAAAAAATGGCATTTATTTTATGAGTTTCTACATCTCCTACCCAACCAAAATCTACCTTTTTCATAGGTCTTTTGTGCGCTGGAATTATATTGGCATCAGCTCCAGAAAAACCGATGGAATTCAAACCATTTTTTTGCAAAGTAGCCACAATATTTTTATTGATTAAACCTGCATAAACCATCACTGCAACATCTCTGGTCTCCTGATTAGTAATTCTTCTTCCTTCAAAAAACTCCTGTGGAATTTCTAGTTTTTCGGCTAGTTTGGTTGCCAATTTTCCACCACCGTGAACTAGAATTTTTGGTTTTTGAATTTCAGAAAAATCCTTCAAGAAAGCTTCTAACTTTTCGGGATGATCTATTACGTTTCCACCAATTTTGATGATGTATAGTTCTTGTTTCATCAATAACTTTTTTGTGGTTGAGTACTTATTTGTTTAAAGTATATTTTTCAAAACTGCTTGTGCAGCAAATAATCTGTTGTAAGATTGTTCAAAAATCAATGATTGTTCAGAATCCAAAACTTCATCACTTACTTCTACATTTCTACGAACTGGCAAACAATGCATTGGTCTTCCGTTATTGGTGATTTTCATTTTTTCTTCAGTTAACATCCAATCATCATAACCTTCTGCTACTTTTCCGTAATCATTAAATGAACTCCAATTTTTAATATACACAAAATCAGCATCTTTCAACGCTTCTTCTTGATTATTAGTCACTTTTGCATCGCCAACAAATGCTGGGTCTAAATCTAAACCTTCAGGATGCGTAATCACAAAATCCACATCTTGCGCATTCATCCATTCTGCGAAAGAATTGGCAACCGCGTGTGGAATGGGCTTAATGTGAGGTCCCCAAGTTAAAACTACTTTCGGTTTTCTGGTTTCTTTCCATTGTTCTTTAATGGTAATGGTGTCTGCCAAACTCTGCAAAGGATGTCTGGTAGCCGCTTCCATAGAAATCAATGGTTTATTGAGATACTTTTGGAAAAGCGTTAAAATCTTTTCTTCGGTGTCTGATTTTTTATTTTTTAAATCTGCAAAACATCTGATTGCCACAACATCACAATATTGTCCGATAACCGTAGCCGCATCTTTTATGTGTTCAACTGTAGTATCATTCATCACAGCTCCATCTTCAGTTTCCCAAGCCCAAAAATCTTGTCCAGCATTGAAAGTCATCACTTTAAAACCTAGATTTTCAGCCGCTTTTTGAGTACTCATCCTTGTTCTGAGGCTAGAATTCATAAAAATTAAGCCCAAAGTTTTCCCTTTAGCTAAATTCTCGTCCTTCAATGGATTTTTCTTGTATTCTAAAGCATCTTGAATGAGGTTTTCAAGATTTTCCACGTCATTTATAGATAGAAACTGTTTCATTTTAATTTATTTTAAACGCAAAGGTTTAATATTTATATATGTTTTATTTTAAGAAAGCAAAGGCATAAATGCTTCGCTAAGCTTTGTGTTTATGGTTTCCCACAGATTACACAGATTTTTAGAGATTTAATGAAATTTAGTATCAAAAAATTGTCAATCCAAAATCGTCAATCTAAAATTTTAATATTCGTTTAAAATTTGGATTAAAGCATCTGCAAATTTCTTCACGTCTTCTTTTTTCACATTTAAAGCAGGTAAAACTCTCAAAGTATTTGGTGTAGAAGCATTACCTGTCAACATTTTGTATTCTTTAACCAATCGAGTTCTTACTTCGTTGCAAGGAAAAGCCAAATCAATCCCAATCATCAAACCTTGATAACGAATTTCTTTGATGTTTTTTTGATTTTGTAGCAAAGAAACCAAGTAATCTCCCACTTCTTGAGCGTTTTGTAATAGATTTTCTTTTTCAATAACATCTAAAACCGCTTTGGTAGCAGCACAAGCTAGGAAATTCCCTCCAAAAGTTGTCCCAAGCAAACCGTAGGAAGCTTTAAACTTCGGAGAAATTAAAATTCCTGCAACAGGAAAACCATTTCCCATTCCTTTTGCCATCGAAATAATATCAGGAGTTACACCAGCGTGTTGATGAGCGAAAAATTTACCACTTCTTCCGAAACCAGATTGAATTTCGTCTGCGATGAAAACTGCATTATTCTCATTACACAACTCTTGAATTTTCTGTAAAAATGCTGTGGTAGGAATCTGAACACCTCCAACTCCCTGAATTCCTTCTACAATCACTCCAGCAATATCTGGATTGGTTTTGAATTCATTTTCTAAAGCTTCCAAATCATTGAATGGAAGTTTTACGAAATTTTCGGATTGATTAACTGGTGCAACAATTTTCGGATTGTCTGTACAAGCTACAGCTGCCGCAGTTCTTCCGTGGAAAGCTCCAGAAAAATAAATAATTTTCTTTTTTCCGGTGTGGAAAGAAGCCAATTTTATGGCATTTTCATTGGCTTCAGCACCAGAATTGCAAAGGAAAAGGGTATAATCGTCATAACCAGACAACTTAGTCAGTTGTTCAGCTACTTGATTTTGAATCGGAATTTTCACATAATTGGAATAAAAACCGATGTTATTGAGTTGTTCTGTAATGTATTTTACATAAGTTGGGTGAGAATGTCCGATGGAAATCACTGCGTGACCGCCATATAAATCTAGATATTCTGTTCCGTTTTCGTCCCAAAAATAGCTTCCCTCGGCTTTTGCTGGAGTTACGTCTATTAAAGGATATACATCAAAAAGTTTCATTTTTATTTATGATTTACGATGTTTGATTTACGATTTTTAAAAACTTTGTCAAAGATTAATTTGCTTCGCAAAAACTTTGACAAAGAACCTTTCATTTTTACTTTTTATTGCTAAAAAGCGATAGATTTGAGTTTCAAACCTGCGTTTTCGGGAAACCCGAAAGATATATTCATATTATGAATAGCTTGACCTGAAGCGCCTTTCAAGAGATTATCAATTGCAGAATGTACTACGGCAAAATCTCCATTTTTTTCAATATTAATCAAACACTTATTGGTATTAACCACTTGTTTTAGATTGATTTCTTTTCTTGAAACCGTGGTGAAAATTTGCCCTTCGTAGAATTTTTCATAGAGTTCAAATAATTCTTCTAAAGAAAGTGAAGTTTTAAAAGTAGAACTTACAAAAATTCCTCTTGCAAAATCTCCTCTCCATGGAACAAATTGTACCGAAAATGGAACTTTACTCAATTCTTTTAGTTGAAAATTTATTTCGCCTAAATGCTGATGCGTTAATGTTTTATACGCCGAAATATTATTTTGTCTCCAACTGAAATGCGTGGTTTCAGAAAGTGATTTTCCCGCACCAGTTGCACCAGTAATTCCTGTGGTATAAATTTCTGAAACTTCTTGAGCTTGAAGAATCGGGATAATTCCCAATTGAATAGCGGTTGCAAAACAACCAGGATTGGCAATGAGTTTTGCTTCTTTCAATTGAGCCGAATTCAGTTCTGGAAGTCCATAAACGAAAGCATTTCCTTGATACGTTTCCCCAATTCTGAAATCATTTCCTAAATCGATGACAACTGCGTTTCCAACGTTATTATTTTCGAGCCAAATTTTACTTTCTTTATGAGGTAAAGCCAGAAAAAGAACATCTGCATCAGTAGAATTATCAATAAATTCTAAATCGATTTCTCCGATTAAATCTTGGTGTAAATCGGTTACTTTTTTGCCCACATTAGAATAGCTCGTCACAAACGAAAGTTCTGCATTTGGGTGATTAAGCAACAAACGAATCAGTTCGCCACCTGTGTAACCTGTTCCACCAATAATTCCTGCTTTAATCATTATTTTCAGCGTTTACTTGATGATAGATTGATAAATAATTCGTATAAATTTTTGAGAAACCTTTCACGTCTTCACCGCTCCAAGATTTATTCATTTCACCGTAACTTCCGAATTTAGAAGTCATTAAATCATATTTAGATTCAATTCCGTTCAGTTCAAAACGATAAGGATGAAGTGTAATAAATACTTTACCCGTAACATTTTTCTGAGAATTTTCCATTAATTTTTCAATATCTCTCATCACAGGATCTAAGAAAAGAGCTTCGTGAAGCCAAGTTCCGTACCAATCTGCCATTTGAGATTTAATCATCAATTGGTATTTAGAAAGTACGTGTTTTTCAAGCAAATGGTGAGCCTTCAACGTTAAAATAGCTCCAGCTGCTTCAAAACCTACTCTGCCTTTAATTCCAATAATCGTATCACCAACGTGAGTATCTCTTCCAATGGCAAATTCTGAGGCAATTTCATTCAATTTCACAATCGCTTCTGAAGGATGAGAAAATTTTTGGTCATTGATTTTAATTAAATGTCCTTTTTCAAATTCCAAAATCAATTGTTCTGGATTTTGCTTCTTTAATTGAGAAGGATAAGCCTCTTCTGGCAAATTGCTATGAGAAGTAAGCGTTTCTTTACCACCAACTGAAGTTCCCCAAAGTCCTTGATTGATAGAATACACCGATTTGGTATAATCTCCTGAAAATCCTTTGTTCGTCAAATACTCTATTTCCTCCTCACGAGAAAGTTTCAAATCACGAATTGGTGTGATGATTTCCATCTGCGGACAAACAATATTAAAAATTCCATCGAAACGAACTTGGTCGTTTCCAGCGCCTGTACTTCCGTGAGCGATGGCTGTTGCACCGATTTTAAGCGCATATTCTGCCAAAGATTTTGCCTGAATGGTACGTTCTGCACTTACAGAAAGCGGATAGGTATTATTTTTTAAAACATTTCCGAAGACCAGATACTGAATGCAAGAATCATAATATTCTTTGACTACATCTAGACATGTAAAAGTTTTAGCACCTAGCAAAATTGCTTTCTGCTCTAATTTTTTGACTTCCTCTTCATTAAAACCACCTGTATTTACCGTAACTGCATGAACTTCGTAGCCTAAATCTTGCTGCAAATAAACTGCGCAAAAAGATGTATCTAAACCTCCGCTAAATGCTAAAACAACTTTTTTCATCTCTATTAATAATTTTGCATATAGTAACTTAAATCTCTTTTATTTTTTTTGGGTGGAACGAATAACATTCCTGTGCAGAGACAATTTTTTCTGCCTTTGCTTTGTAAAATAGAATAATTGACACAACTTTGGCAACCATCCCAAAACTGATCATCTTGCGTAAGTTCCGAAAAAGGAACTGGATGATAACCCAACCTTGAATTAATTTTCATTACCGCCAAACCTGTGGTAATCCCAAATAATTTAGCGTTTGGATATTTTTCTCTTGTCACATTAAACACAGATTCTTTTATTCTACTTGCTAAACCAATATTTCTATACCTTGGTGAAACAATCAATCCCGAATTAGAAGCATAGTCACCATTGGTCCATGTTTCGATATAGCAGAATCCTGCCCAAATTCCATTGTGTGTGATTGCGATAACCGCATCGCCTTTTTCCATCTTCTCCTTAATATATTCTGGAGATCTTTTAGCGATACCTGTTCCTCTAATTTTGGCAGACTCTTCCATTTCTTTTACAATCTCGTCTGCAAAACAAAAATCATCAGCGGTTGTTTTTCTAATGATAAATTCCATTTAAATAAATAGTTTTAGAGTGCAAATATACAAATAAATTTCAAATAAAAGATTTTTTATCTTTATTTTTAAATAATTAAAAGATAATTTATTGTTAAAATAATCTTATTTGACAGTTTTTATTTGTTTCAACATTAACACTTTAACGTAAAACTATTGATTATAAAGATTTTACAAAACAAGACCTTCTAGAAACAAAAAAATCGCTAAAAATGAATTTAGCGATTTAAAATATCTGTAAAATTTACGTTTATCTTACATGTAGCTTTCTATTGGCTCACAAGTACAAACCAAATTTCTATCTCCGAAAGCTTCGTCTACTCTAGACACAGAAGCGAAGAACTTATGTTCTCTCACCCATTCTAGCGGATAAGCTGCTTTTTCACGAGAATATGGTTTATCCCAAGCATCAGAAATAACTACTTGTTCTGTATGCGGAGCATTTTTTAATACATTATTATGAGCATCTGCTTTTCCTTCAGCAATTTCTTCAATTTCTGCTTTGATAGCAATTAAAGCTTCAGCAAATCTGTCTAATTCTGCTTTAGATTCTGATTCTGTAGGCTCAATCATCAATGTTCCTGCAACTGGGAAAGAAACCGTAGGAGCATGGAAACCATAATCCATCAAACGTTTTGCAACATCTGCTACCTCAATTCCTAGCGGTTTAAATTGACGGAAATCTACAATACATTCGTGAGCAACTCTGCCTTTTTTATTTGCATATAAAATTGGGAAATGCTCTCCTAAAACTTCTTTTAAATAGTTTGCATTGATGATTGCAAACTCTGTAGAATTTCTCAAACCAACCGCTCCTAACATTTTAATATAAGCATAAGAAATATTAAGAACCAATGCAGAACCATAAGGTGCAGAAGAAATAGCGTCTATTCCTTGACTTCCACCTGTTGGAATATTAGGATTTTGAGGCAAGAAAGGCACTAAATGTTTTGCTACACAAATTGGTCCAACTCCTGGTCCACCTCCACCGTGAGGAATTGCAAAAGTTTTGTGAAGATTTAAGTGACAAACATCTGCACCGATATTTCCTGGTGAAGTGAAGCCAACTTGAGCATTCATATTTGCACCATCCATGTAAACTTGACCACCATTTTCGTGGATTAAGTCTGTAATTTCTTTTACGTTATCATCAAAGAAACCATAAGTAGATGGATACGTAATCATGAAAGCAGATAAATTATCTTTATGCTCTTCCACTTTAGCTTTTAAATCTTCGAAATCTATTTGTCCGTCTTCAAGATTTTTCACCACCACTACTTTAAGACCAGCAATTACCGCAGAAGCAGGATTAGTTCCGTGAGCAGATTGAGGAATTAAACAAATATTTCTATGACCTTGACCGATAGATTTTTGATACGCTCTAATCACCATTAAACCAGAATATTCACCTTGAGCTCCAGAATTTGGCTGAAGTGAAGTTGCCGCAAAACCAGTAATCGTAGCCAAATCTGTTTCTAAAGTTTTGATTAATTTCTGATAACCATCAGCTTGATTAATAGGTACAAACGGATGAATTGCGCCCCAATGTTCCCAAGAAAGTGGAATCATTTCTGTAGCTGCATTCAGTTTCATGGTACAAGAACCTAGAGAAATCATAGAATGCGTGAGTGATAAATCCTTTCTTTCGAGACGCTTAATGTAACGCATCAATTCTGTCTCTGTATGATATTTATTGAAAACTTCTTCTTTTAAGATTTCGTCTTTTCTCAATAAATTTTCTGGAAGTGTAGAAACGGCTTTTGGTTCTAATTTGAAACCTTGTTTTTGCTTAAATTGTGCAAAAGCAGCCACTACTTTATCAATCTTTTCGGTAGTTGTAGTTTCATTGATAGAAATACTTACAAAACCTTCAGTAAAATAATTTAAATTGATTTTATGATCAAGCATTAATCTCTTTAACTTATCTTTTTCTTCTTCAGACATGCTGATTTTAACCGTATCAAAAACTGGCTCTTTCACCGTATCATATCCTAAAACAGATAGCGCATCTCTTAGAGCATTGGTTTTATAATGAATTTGGTCTGCAATATATTCTAAACCAGCTTTACCATGATAAACAGCATACATAGAAGCCATTACCGCCAATAAAACTTGAGCTGTACAAATATTAGAAGTCGCTTTTTCACGCTTAATGTGTTGTTCTCTGGTTTGCAAAGCCATTCTCAAAGCACGTTTTCCGTATGCATCTTGAGTCACCCCAATAATTCTTCCCGGAATATCACGTTTATATTCTTCTTTACAAGCAAAAAACGCAGCGTGAGGACCACCATAACCTAATGGAATACCAAATCTCTGCGTAGTTCCCACTGCACAATCAGCTCCCATTTCTGCAGGTGATTTTAATTTCACTAAAGCAAGCGGATCACAAGCAACTACTACTTGAAGATTTAATGCCTTATAATTTGAAATTAACTGAGTATAATCAATCACAACACCATTTTTACCTGGATATTGTAAAATAGCTCCGAAAAATTCTGCATTAAGCTCAAAATTTTCATGATTACCAACAACTATATCTATTCCTAAACCATCAGCTTTGGTTTTAAGAACCGCAATGGTTTGAGGTAAAACCAAATCAGAAACAAAAAACTTGTTGGCTTCTGCTTTTTTCTGGTCTTTCGTTCTGTTTGAAAAGAACATACTCATGGCTTCAGAAGCTGCAGTTCCCTCATCTAATAGAGAAGCATTCGCTAAATGAAAACCAGTAAGATTGGTAATTAAAGTTTGATAATTCAATAACGCTTCTAATCTACCTTGTGCAATTTCTGCTTGATAAGGTGTATAAGCGGTGTACCAACTAGGATTTTCTAAAATATTTCTCTGGATAACACTTGGCAAAATACTGTTATGATAACCAAAACCAATGTAAGTATCATAATCTAGATTTTTAGCAGCCAACTCTTTAGAATGCTGAAGCATTTCGTACTCAGATAAAGGAGCAGAAATATCTAATTCATTTTCTAATCGGATTGCATCTGGAATAGTTTGAGAAATTAATTCTTCTACAGAAGAAACGCCAATTTTTTGTAACATAGCGTTTTTATCAGCTTCATTGAAGTTGATGTGACGGTTCACAAATTGCTGTGTGTTCATAAAAATTTTAGGTATTATTTTTACTTTTTGTAAGTTTCGTAAAAATAAGGATTTTTTTATGAATGGTAAAATTCTATTTGTCTATAAAAACTATTGACGAAAAACCAAGTACAAAGCTAACGCTAAAAGAATAATAGCCAATAACTTATAATAAAAACGAGCGTTAACCTCTTCCTTTTTTTGCGGTGTAGTTGTAGAATTTTGAGCAGGAATATCCTCTTTTATAGAAGTTTTTATTTCCCCAGAAACTTCGGTGATGGTAATTCCTTGAACTACTGTTTTGTGTAATAAAGTATTGGTAGCATGAAGAATAAGCTGAAACTTACCTTCTTTATCAAACTCCTTGATTCTAAATTTTCTATCGCCTTGAGACTTTTCTAAACCAAAAGGTGTGATTTTTACCAGATCTGCATCATAAGTTTGCCAATGAATGGTAATTTCGTCGCCTTTTTGTGCTCGGATTTTATCTGCGTGAAAGTTTTTAATTTTTGGCGGAAGCATTGATTTTTGACTTCTTTGGAAACTCCCAAATCGCTGGTCATAAACTTTTCTAGAATCTTCATCCATCAATGTTTCATACGCTTCTTTTATTTCTCTGAAACGATCTGTAAAAAACTCATCATTTTCGTTTTTATCAGGGTGATATTTCAGCGAAAGTTTACGATACGCTTTTTTAATGTCTTCGGAAGAAGCATTCGGTTTTATTCCTAAAAAATAGTAGTAGTCTTTCAATGGATTGATGATTGAGGAGCAAAAATAGAAAAATAAGTTTTTATGAAAAAGGAAACTGCTAAGAGTTTCCTTCTGTATAATTTTTAAATTGATTGAGAATGCTTTGCCATCCTTGTTCTTGCATTTCCAAAGCATTAATCATTTCAGGCTCGAAGCGTTCGAAAACTTCAGTAGTATTTTCATCTATTTTATGAAAAAACACTTCTACTTTCCTGCCGTCTTCTATATGATATTCAATTTTCTGAAGCGGAATAATTTCCGTATATGTTCCATGAAAAACAAAACTTGCCGATTTGTCTTTAGCAGCCATGGTATAGAAAAATTCGCCATCAATTTCTAAGTTGTTTTCCGCTTTCGGACAGTGCCAACTTTCGTGTGCAAAATTCCAATTCACAATATGTTCTGCTTCGGTAAAAAACGCCCAAACCTTTTCTATTGGCGCATTGATGGTGACATTTACTATAAGTGGTTCCATTTTTTTTCATTTAAATTAAAAAAGCGCACTAAAAAGTGCGCTTACACAAAAAATTTAAATTTATTTTACAGCTTCTAAAGCTGCTGCATAATTAGGCTCTTGAGCTATTTCTGGAACTTGCTCTGTATATTTTACAGTTCCGTTTTCGTCTAAAACCACTACTGCTCTACTTAACAAACCTTTAAGCGGAGAGTCAGCAATCGTTAAACCATAAGTCTCGCCAAAGTTTCCTCTGTAATCAGAAAGATTCATTACATTTTGAAGTCCTTCTGAAGCACAGAATCTTCCTAAAGCAAATGGTAAATCTTTAGAAACATTTACCACAACTGTATTATCTAAAGCAGATGCTTCTTCATTAAATTTTCTAGCAGAAGCAGCGCAAACTCCTGTATCAATACTCGGGAAAATATTAAGTACTACTTTTTTACCAGCAAAATCAGACAATGTTTTTTCTGATAAATCTTCTGCAACTAATGTAAAATCTTGTGCTACAGTTCCTAGTTCTGGTAAATTTCCTGAAGTGTGAATTTCGTTTCCTTGTAATGTAATATTTGCCATTTTTTTATTTTTTATACTTTGTCAAAGATATAGTTTTTACCCATAATAAATAAAAGGAATTATAAATACATGTATTTCATATTTTCTATAAAATTCACTAAATTTGCTAACTTCTTAATTTTAAACAATTAAAAACTCAGAAATATAATGTCTAACAATTCAACAATCATCTATACGTATACAGATGAAGCGCCAATGTTGGCAACTCACTCATTATTACCAATCATTCAAAAATATGCTTCTACTGCTGGAATTAATGTAGAATCTAGAGACATTTCTTTAGCTGGAAGAATTTTGGCAAATTTCCCAGAATATTTAACCGAAGAACAAAAAACTGCAGACGCACTTGCAGAATTAGGAGAATTAGCGACTAAACCAGAAGCTAACATCATTAAATTACCCAATATTTCTGCTTCTGTTCCGCAATTAGAAGAAGCGATTGCAGAATTACAAAAACACGGTTATGCAGTGCCTAACTATCCTGCAGAACCAAAAACCGAAGAAGAAACCGCTATCAATAAAAAATATGCTAAAGTTTTAGGAAGTGCTGTAAATCCTGTTTTAAGAGAAGGAAACTCAGACAGAAGAGCGCCTAAAGCTGTTAAAAATTACGCAAAAGCAAATCCTCACAGAATGGGAGTTTGGACTGCAGATTCTAAAACTTCTGTTGCTCACATGAATACTGGAGATTTCTACGGAACTGAAAACTCTACCACTGTAGAAAACGAATGCAAATACAGAATTGTATTCTACGGAAATGATGATTCATCTAAAGTTTTGAAAGATTTTGCTCCTTTAAAAGCTGGTGAAGTAATCGATTCTTCTGTGATGAATATTTCTGCATTAAAATCTTTTGTAAAAGACGCCATCAACGAAGCTAAAGAAAAAAATGTATTGCTTTCTGCTCACTTGAAAGCTACGATGATGAAGGTTTCTGACCCAATTATCTTCGGAGCGGTTGTAGAAACTTATTTTGCTGATGTTTTTGAGAAATATGCAGCAACTTTCAATGAATTAGACATTAATCCTAACTTTGGTTTAGCTACACTTTTCGAAAAAATTGCTGGTCATGCTCAAGAAGCTGAAATTAAAGCAGATATCGAAAAAACGATTGAAAACGGACCAAGAATTGCGATGGTAAATTCTGATAAAGGCATTACCAATTTCCACGTTTCTTCAGACGTTATTGTAGATGCTTCTATGGCAGCTTTAGTAAGAGGTGGCGGTAAAATGTGGAACAAAGAAGGAAAAGAAGAAGATACCGTTTGCATTATTCCAGACAGAACTTATGCTGGTTTCTATGATGCAATAGTAGAAGAAATGAAACAAAACGGCGCAATAGACCCAACTACTTTCGGAACGGTTCCAAACGTAGGTTTAATGGCTCAAAAAGCTGAAGAATACGGTTCTCATGATAAAACTTTCCAGATTTCTGGAGAAGGAACGGTAAAAATTGAAGACGAAAACGGAACTACCCTTTTAGAACAAAACGTTCAGAATGGTGATATTTTCAGAATGTGTCAAACGAAAGATGCTCCAATCCAAGATTGGGTAAAACTAGCGGTTAATAGAGCTAGACTTTCTAACACTCCAGCTATTTTCTGGTTAGACAAAGGAAGAGCTCACGATGCACAAATCATCAAAAAAGTAGAAAAATATCTTCAAAATTACGATTTAACGGGTCTTGACATCAGAATTATGGATGTAAAAGATGCCATGCTCGAAACTTTAAAAAGAGGTAGAGAAGGTAAAGACACAATTTCTGTTTCTGGAAACGTTTTAAGAGATTATTTAACAGATATGTTCCCAATTTTAGAGCTTGGAACTTCTGCTAAAATGCTTTCTATCGTTCCATTGATGAACGGTGGTGGTTTATTCGAAACGGGAGCAGGTGGTTCTGCTCCAAAACACATTCAACAATTCTTAGAAGAAGGTTATTTAAGATGGGATTCTCTAGGTGAATTCTTAGCTTTACAAGCAAGTTTAGAGCACCTTTCTCAGACTCAAAACAATCCTAAAGCTCAAGTTCTAGCAGATGCTCTTGATGAAGCAAATGCTAAATTCTTAGCAACAGATAAATCTCCTGCAAGAAAAGTGGGCGGAATAGACAACAGAGGTTCTCACTTCTACTTGGCTATGTATTGGGCTGAAGCTTTGGCAAATCAATCTGCAGATGCTGAATTAGCGGCTACTTTTGCTCCAATTGCTCAATCAATGCTAGAAAATGAAGCAAAAATCAATGAAGAGTTGATTGGAGCACAAGGTAAATCACAAGACATTGGTGGTTATTATCAACCAGATTCTACGAAAACCTATGCAGCCATGAGAGCATCGGCTACATTAAATGCAATTGTAGATTCTTTATAAAATTCTAAAATTTAGATATTAAACCATATAAAAACCTCCCGAAAATTTCGGGAGGTTTTTAGTTTTAAACAGTTGCGGCTGTAGTTGCTGCGCTTCCGTCATCTTGAGAACTAAAATAATTAACTACATGAATAATGCTAAGCAAAGTAAGCTCATCTAAGTCTTCTTCTAAAGCAATTTCATAGTGGAATTTAAAATCTTTCCATTTAAAATCTCTTTTCAGATGGAAGTACACTTTTTCGTTTTCGTCTTTCATCACCAGAATATTGCTGTACCATTTTTCTTTTTTGATGATGAAATGTTTTTCGCCAACTTGTAAACTGGTCATGATAATATTTCCTTTCCAATCCATTTTAAATTTCAGTAAAACTCTTTCATATTCGGTAACTTCTACGGAAGTTGTCCAAAAACCTTTGGTATCAGTTTTAAAAATTTTTGAACCTACATGAATTTCCGCTTTGGTAGAATACCATTTTGGGTAGATTAATTCTCCTAAAATTTCTTGATTTTCGTTTTCTAGAATAAAATTTCTAGAATTTTGTGATGTTGCAGTGTAGGTTTTCATGTTATTCTTCGTCTAATTGGTTAAGAATATTTTTAATTTTCTTGTAATATTTCCCATAATAATGATTGATGACAAATTCCATGAAAAGAACCACCAATCCAAGCAAGAAAGCTACCATAAAGAATAAAACTCCAAATAATTTCAAAAAATCTGCATTTCTCAAATGGAAAATATCTTGACCAGTAGTGTTAAAATGCATCCCAAAATACAATCCTAAAGCCATACCCAAAAACATCATGATAAAAGTAAGCGCTCTGTAGAGTTCTATGAAAAGTCTTAATTCATAAGCAAACCACATCAGATTTTTTCTGCTATCATAAGACAAATTGTAGCTTTGCTTGTAAAATCTGTAAAATTTCAAGGTATAATAGAGCATGAAACCTACCATCAACACGTAAAACAAGGCAAAAATAGAAATACTCTGAAAATCCCATTCGTTTCTTTTAATATATGGCACAAAACCGAATAATACCGTTAAAACCGCCTGAGAAATAAGGTCGAATTTCATATTTCTTCGCACTTTGTCAATAGGATTATGTGCTTCTTTTATTTTATCTAGATTTTGGGGTAACGAAACCTCGTTGTTTTCTTGGTTCCATTGTTCTTGTAATTTATCAAAATTCATAGCCGTAATTTTTAATAATTTGTTGTAATTTTTCTTTGGTTCGGTTGAGTTTTACACGTGCGTTAACTTCTGTAATCCCAAGATTAGTAGCGATTTCTTTATGACTTTGGCCTTCGAGAAATAAAAAAATCAGCGCTTTTTCTACTGGATTGAGTTCATGAACTGCTTTATAAAAAAATTCTAATTGTGTTTCTTTTTCGTCAGAATTTTCGTCTTGTACGTCTATGTTTTCGGTTAAAGAAGCATTATCGGTTTTCTTTTTTTCTTTGTTAAGAAAAGTAAGTGCTGTATTGATACTTACTCTGTATAACCATGTAGAAAACTGACTTTTGCCTTCGAAGTTTTGGTAAGATTTCCAGAGTTGATAGATGATTTCTTGAAACAAATCTTCTCTATCTTCCTTTCCATCTACGTACATTTTAGAAATTTTGAAAATCATTCCTTTATGACTTTCTATTTTTTCTAAAAATTCTGATTCTAAAGTTTTCATTAATTAGCGTTTCTATGGAGTTAGTAAAGAAGTTATAAAAATGTTACAAAAAAAAAATTTACTACCAATGTACTAAAATAAAAAAACGGGCAATAACGCCCGTTTAAATAGTAATAAAAAACAAAAAAATTTATTTCAAATCAAATCTATCTGCATTCATGACCTTCGTCCAAACTTTGATGAAATCATTTACAAATTTCTCTTTGTTGTCATCTTGCGCATATACTTCTGCATAAGATCTCAAGATAGAATTAGAGCCAAAAACTAAATCTACTCTTGTTGCAGTGAATTTAGTAGCGCCAGATTTTCTATCTACAATATTGTATAGGTTTTCTGCAACTGGCTCCCATTTGAAGTTCATGTCTGTAAGATTTACAAAGAAATCGTTAGTCAAAACTCCCACTTTATCGGTAAATACACCATGCTGAGTTCCTCCGTAATTGGTTCCTAAGACTCTCATACCACCAATTAAAACAGTCATTTCTGGAGCAGTAAGACCAAGTAATTGCGTTTTATCTAGCATCAGTTCTTCTGGAGTAACCACGTAGTCTTTTTTCAACCAGTTTCTGTATGCATCGTGTAATGGTTCTAGCTCTTCAAAAGATTCTACATCTGTTTGTTCTTGTGCAGCATCTCCTCTTCCTGCTGCAAAAGGAACTTTTACATCAAAACCTGCATCTTTAGCTGCTTGTTCTACTCCTGCACTTCCTCCTAGAACAATTAAATCTGCAATACTTACTTTTTTATCTAAAGTTGACTGAATTTCTGTAAGTTTATTTAAGACTTTTTCTAATCTTGCTGGTTCGTTTCCTTCCCAGTTTTTCATAGGCTCTAGTCTAATTCTAGCACCATTTGCTCCACCTCTGAAATCAGAACCACGGAAAGTTCTCGCAGAATCCCAAGCTGTATTGATGAGTTCTGTTCTGGTTAATCCAGAATTAAGAAGTTTGGTTTTTAATTCTTCGATTTCAGCATCAGAAAGCGTATAGTCTACTGTAGGAATTGGGTCTTGCCAAATTAAATCTTCTGCAGGAACATCTGCTCCTAAGTATCTAGATTTTGGACCTAAATCTCTGTGGGTTAATTTAAACCAAGCTCTTGCAAATACTTCTTGGAAATATGCTGGATCTTGGTGGAATTTTTCAGAAATTTTTCTGTATTCTGGGTCTACTTTTAGTGCCATATCTGCATCTGTCATCATAGGGTTTCTACGAACATTAGGATTATGTGCATCTAGTGGTTTATCTTCCTCAGCAATGTTTACTGGTTCATATTGCCAAGCTCCAGATGGACTCTTGGTTAATTGCCAATCATATTTTAACAATAATTCAAAATATTCATTGTCAAATCTTGTAGGATGCGTAGTCCAAGCTCCTTCAATACCAGAAGTTACCGTATTACCAGCTGCACCTTTAGGATTAATCCATCCAAAACCTTGATTTTCTACTCCTCCTTCTTCTGGATCTGGTCCTAATGTAGAAGCATCACCGTTTCCGTGAGCTTTTCCTACAGTGTGACCTCCTGCAGTAAGTGCTACCGTTTCTTCGTCATTCATTGCCATTCTCTTGAAGGTAATACGCATATCTCTAGCAGTTTTCAATGGATCTGGGTTTCCATCTACTCCTTCTGGATTTACATAAATTAATCCCATCATTACTGCAGCTAAAGGATTTTCTAAATCTCTTTCTCCAGAATAACGGCTACCTTCGCTACCAGTTGGCGCTAACCATTCTTTTTCGCTTCCCCAATAAATATCTTTTTCTGGATGCCAAATATCTTCTCTACCACCTGCAAATCCAAAGGTTTTAAGTCCCATAGATTCATAAGCCATATTTCCTGCTAGAATCATAAGGTCTGCCCAAGAAAGTTTGTTTCCGTATTTTCTTTTGATTGGCCAAAGCAATCTTCTCGCTTTATCTAAGTTAGCATTATCAGGCCAAGAATTAAGCGGTGCAAAACGTTGATTTCCTGTATTCGCTCCACCTCTTCCGTCTGCAACTCTATACGTTCCAGCAGAATGCCAAGCCATTCTAATCATTAAACCGCCATAGTGTCCCCAATCTGCAGGCCACCAATCTTGGCTTTCGGTCATTAAATTTTTTAAATCTGTTTTTACGGCTTCTAAATCTAATTTCTTAAATTCTTCTGCATAATTGAATTCTTCTCCTAGAGGATTGGTTTTCTTGTCATGCTGATGAAGAATATCAAGATTTAAAGCTTTAGGCCACCAACTCATTACTGATTGGTCACTGCCTGTATTTGCACCATGCATTACAGGGCATTTCCCTGAATTCCCTAATGACATTCCTGCCACTGGAATTGGGTTTTCTTCATTTTTACTGTGAATCGTTTCTCCTTGATGAGGGTTGTTTTCTTTTGGTAATTCATGATGTGGAAATGGACATTTCCCTTGCTCTGATGTACTCATATTGATTATTTTTTGTCAAAATTAAAAGTTTAATGGTGTTGTGAAGTATAATTTCAATTCATTAAAAAAATCCGAGTTATAGATTTTGACAATCAAAAAATAAAATTTCAATAAATTATAACTATTGATAATCTTTTTAAAATATCTTATTTTTGAACAAATAAATTTATGAAAAAAATTGCATTCCTCCTCTTAATTTTAACTCTAAATTCTTGTATTTCAGTAAAAAAGTACAATGAAAGACTTGAAAAGCCCATTTCCAGCGAAAAGCTAAAACAAGATATAGATTACGCCTATCTAAAACTTCAGAAACTTCATCCTACTCTATATACTTATATATCCAAAGAGACATTAGATTATAAATTTGACAGTCTTAAAAACACGATTCAACAACCGTTAAAGCCTTTAGAATTTTATTTTAAACTTGCGCCTGTTGTTGCTGAAGTGAGACAAGGCCATTTAAGAGTGGTTCCGCCAGAGAAAAAACTCACCAAGAGGGAAATTAAAAAACTCAAAGAACAAAAAGGACTTCTGGGAAGGTTATCTTACTATATAGAAAACGACAAACTCTATATAAAAGACAACCCCGAAAAAGTTGCCAATATTAAAAACGGTTCAGAAATTATTGCCATTAACAATTTAGAAATCGAAAAACTGCTTAAAAAATACAAACCTCTCATCACCAGTGATGGTTATAACACCACCTATCAAAAATATTCGATGGCGAGAAGATTTCCTACTTTTTTCACTGTTGAATATGGAATAATGGATAGTGTGAAAATAGATTTAAAATCCGAAAATACTCTTGACCAAAAACTCGTTACCCGAGAAAAAAAATCAAAAGAAGATAAAAAGAAAGAAAAAACCGATAAAAAACCAACAGAAGAAAAGAAAACCAAAGACTACAACCCTGTGACCAAAAGTTTCAACAGAAATTTGAAATTTTTAGAAAAAGACAGCAGTGTAGCTTATATCAAAATCAAAACATTTTCAGGGACTTATTCTCAAAAATTTTACCGAGAAACTTTTCGAGAAATCAAAAAGGCCAAATCTAAGTACCTCATCTTAGACATCAGAGATAATTTGGGTGGTTCTCTTGCCGAAATTACGAATTTGTATAGCTATTTAGCAAAGAATAAATTCAGATTCATTAATGATTTAGAGGTAGCTAATAGAACTTCCATTACTCAAGCTGATTATTTTTCGCATTTCCCTAATTATCTGAAACCGATTGCAGCAGTGGGATATTTGCCATCTAAATTAATGAGTTTATTGATGGTTCGTCACAAAAACGACAAATATTATTTAAAATCTCAGAACATTTTCACCCCGAAAAAGCCTAAAAAAGATGCTTTCGAAGGGGAAATTTATGTTCTCATCAACGGAAGCAGTTTTTCTGCATCTTCTGTAATTTCTGCAAAATTAAAAAACGACAAGCGCGCAAGGATTATAGGAGAAGAAACGGGTGGCGCCAATGACGGAACAGTTGCTGGAATTTATAGCACTCAAAAACTGCCAAATTCTAAACTAAAATTGCCGATTGGTTTGTTTTTGGTTCAGCCCAATATAGAATTCACTCATACCATGAAAGGTGTAACTCCAGATGTAGAAATAAAACCTACTTTTCAACAAATTCTAGAACGAAAAGATGTAGAGTTAGAATGGATTCTGAAAGAAATCAAAGGAAAATAAACCTTCAAGGTTTTAAAAACCTTGAAGGTTTGAGTTTTTAGAATTCAAATATAAATCCGAAATAAGGAAGCGGCATATTTCTGTCAGACTCTCCTACATCTAACAAATAATACTGTTGATCTTGTGGAGCATTAGGATTGGCAATAATTCCGTTATCAGAAGCATCTCTTTGCAAATTTACCACTGGCAAATTGCTGGCGTTTTTAGAACCATAAACATTTACCACATCTACATAAAACGTAAACTGCCATTTGCTGAAAATCCATTTTTTCTCTGCTCTGATATCTAATTGATGCGCTACATTTCCTCTCAAAGTATTTAATTGTGCAAAATTAGAAACTGGACCATTGGCAATGTTCCAAATATTAACCAAAGCACTTCTGTTTAAATCATAAGGTGTTTCTGGTAAACCAGATTGCAAACGGAATCTTGCACCTACATTCCAATTTCTATTGAAATATTTTCCTGTAGTTAAAGAAAGAATGTGTCTAGAATCCCAACTTGAAGGCAATAAATCACCAGCAGCATTAGAAAATTTAGAATTTCCGAAAGTATAGGCTACAATTCCATAGAAATTGTTCAAAGTTCTTTTTTGAGCTAAAATTTCAAATCCATACGTTTCTCCGAAACCTCTAGAATCTACTGGTTCGTTTCCTACCACTCCGAAACCTCCACCTAAATTCGCTAGAGAAATCTGATTTCTGAGTGAGAAAGGATAGTTTTTATATTTTTTATAGTAACCTTCTACGGTAATTCTTAAATTGTCTTTTCCATTAAATTCTAAACCACCCACTAAATGTGCATTTCTGATGTATTTTAAAGAATTTTCATTCACCAAAATATCATTCAGTTTTAGTCCTAAACTTGTGTAAGCTGGAAGTTGATAAAAAATTCCTGTATTGAAATTAAACGCCCAATTTTCTGCAAATTTATAATTCAATGAAAATCTTGGAGAAAATTGTTCTAAAGGATTATTGGTTAAATCAGAATAATTGCTTGCATCTAATCTCGCACCTAGTGAAACTTGTACTTTATTTTCTAGAAATTTCTTCGCCGTTTGTAGATACAATCCGTATTGAACAAGATTTAATTCAGAGTTTATCACATCAAAATCTACCGAATTTTGATTGACTTGTTTCACGGTAGAATCATTAGTATACTTTGCGAAATTAATATTGGTTCCCGCACTGAATTGATAATCATTCCAACTGAAATTTCTGTCAATTCTCAATTTGTTTTCGGCTTCTCTAGACTGATAATTGTACAATAAATTATCTGGAGTTTCTATATTTTTGTAATATTTAATCGCTTGGTTATCGAGCATATTTCGGCTCAATGTAAATAACCAGTTTCCGTTATCTACCAAATGTCTGTAACCAGCTCCAATCGTATAATTCCATTGTGGAGAATTCGGCAATCTGTCAATCAAAGTTAGATTATTAAGTGTTTTTTTAGCATCAAAATTATATTCAAATTGGTCTTTTGCACCTAAACCTATGAAGTACAATTCGTCACCAGATTTATATTTTTTTGACACTTTGAAAGTTGCATCATAATAACTTGGTAAAAAAGGCAAACCAATTCCTTTGAACAGCAACTGAAGATTAGATTTTCTTACAGAAAAAAGTCCGCTCCATGATTGGTCTTTGCTCAGCGGTCCATCCATCATCAATTGTAAATCATCCAGACCAACAATCGCTTTGTAGCCGAGTTTATCTTTTCTGGCTTGCTTTAAATTAAATTCAAAAAGCGAAGACAAAACACCGTTTCTCTTTGCAGGAAATGCACCGCTGTAAAAATCTACATCTTTAATGAAATCTACGGTGATAATTCCTCTTGGCCCACCACTTGCGCCTTGCGTTTGGAAGTGATTAATTACAGGAACTTCTATTCCATCGATATAAAATTTATTTTCGGCAGAACTTCCTCCACGGATAAAAAGGTCATTTCTGAAAGTTGCTGTACTTCCCACTCCTGGAAAACTTAGAATTGCTTTAGAAACATCACGGTTAGAACCAGCATTTTTTTGCACTTCTTCGCTTGTAATATTTCTAAGGGAAATTGGAGATTCTGCTGTGGTTTTGTACACTTTTTTGGTAATTGTTACCTCTTTAATTTGAGTAGCAACTTTATTCAACCCGATAGAAAAAGTAAGGTTCTGATTAGGAACTATGTTGATATCATTCAGAAATCCATCATCATAACCTTCTGCTGAAATTCTGAAATTATAGTTTCCTGAAGGAATTTCTGGAATTAAAACACTTCCATTCCCGATGAAAATTTCATCTTTACCTCCTTGAATAGAAACGTTAGCCGAAAGTGGCTTTTTAGAAAATTCATCAAAAACCGAGATGGTAACACTTCCTACTTGTGCCAAAACTACGGTGGTCACTAATAAAAATAAACTGGTAATTAATTTTTTATACATCAAAAAATATTTTTTAGCAAAAATAAAACATTTGTATACAAAATACGATAAGAAATAGAAATGACGCTTATAGAAAGCGTCATTTCCCCTTAAAAACAACCATTATAAAAACTATGAAATTATGGAAGAATGACCTTGTCAATCACATGAATAATTCCATTAGAGCATTGTACATCCGTAGCCACAATATTAGAAACTCTATTTTTGGCATCGGTAATTTTTGCACCACCAGTTGTGGTTATGGTAAATTTTCCACCTTGGAAGGTAGTAACGTTCATATTATTGGTTAAATCTGTAGAAGCTACATTAGCACCTGCAACTACGTGATATTTCAAAGTATTTTCTAAAGTAGCTTGCGGAATAGCACTCAATCCAGAAAGATTAAGCTCTGTCAACAATCCAGAAAAAGCAGTATTAGTAGGAGCAAAAACAGTGAATGGTGAATTAGCAGTTCCGCTTAGAATGCTTACAAAATTCGGCATGTCATTTCTGGTTAAAGCGGCAACTAAAGTGGTGAAATTAGGATTCGCTGTAGCGTGAGTTACGATAGTTGGCAAACCAATTACTGCATCTACTTTGTGAATAACACCATTGGTTGCGTCAATATCTGTTTTGGTAACGTTTGAAATGCCATTGATTTTAACACCGTTAGAAGTGTTAACGTACATACTTAAGTTTCTAGAACTAGAAGCAGCACCTTTTGCCAAAGTAGAAACATAACCTGTAGTAACTTGCGCAGCTTTTACTTCAGTAGAAAGAACGTGGTTTAATAAAATTTCTTTTAATGTAGCAGTTGGAACTTGTTCTAAAGAAGCAAAACCATTTGCTTGAAGAAAAGCCGTGAAAGCAGCATTAGAAGGTGCAAAAACAGTAAATGTTCCGCTAGATTGTAAAGTAGTTGCTAAGCCTGCTTTGTCTATAGCAGCTTTTAAATTAGAGAAATCTGCATCTCTTGCGACAATATTGTATACATTTTTGTCATAATTATCATCGTCATCAGAACAAGAATTCAAAACAAATGTTCCTAAAAGAACAAGACCAATTTTTTTAATTAGATTTTTCATAATAATTACTTTTTGATTACAGTGCTAAATTAGTAAGTTATTTTTCCAATTAATTATTTTTAGTATAGAATTTTACTATAATTGTTATTTATAAAAAAACTCCCTTATGAAAAAAGGGAGATTAAAATTTTAATTTTCTTATAGTTAAGTACTCTACATTAAGAAATGTTAAATTCTCATCAATAAAATATTGAATAAAAACAAAAAAATGATAAAATGTAAATTATTTATGAATATTCATTTTTCACATTGCGTTCCTACGGAACGTGTACATCATATTTCGCTTAGCTGTGAATTGAGTAGCAAAGCGACGAACAATTTCTACAACCTTGGAATTTATTCCAAGGAAAACAAATCTTCATCCACAAAATTCGGCAAAGTAACTTTCAAGTTCGGTTCTACTTCCATTGCGCGTTTTATGGCAAAGATTGCACCTTCGTTTCTTGCCCAACTTCTTCTGGAAATTCCGTTGTTCACATCCCAAAAAAGCATTGATTTTAATCTTCGGTCTGCATCTTCGGTTCCATCGAGCAACATTCCAAAACCGCCATTAATCACTTCTCCCCAACCAACTCCACCTCCATTGTGAATAGAAACCCAAGTTGCACCTCGGAAACTGTCGCCAATTACATTATGAATCGCCATATCTGCTGTAAAACGGCTTCCGTCATAAATATTAGAAGTTTCTCTGTAAGGCGAATCCGTTCCCGAAACATCGTGATGATCTCTTCCCAAAACTACAGGGCCAATTTCACCATTTTTTATCGCTTGATTAAATTTTTCGGCAATTTTCATTCTTCCTTCTGCATCAGCGTACAAAATTCTGGCTTGTGAACCGACTACCAATTTATTTTCTTGCGCTCCTTTAATCCAAGTTATGTTGTCTTGCATTTGTTGCTGAATTTCCGCAGGAGAATTTTTCATGATTTCTTCTAAAACTTCGCAAGCGATTTCATCGGTTTTTTGTAAATCTTCAGATTTTCCTGAAGCACAAACCCAACGAAACGGTCCGAAACCATAATCAAAACACATCGGTCCCATAATATCTTGAACATAAGAAGGATATTTAAACTCTCTTCCCAACGTAGGATTTTCTGCCAAAACATCTGCTCCAGCCCTTGAACATTCCAAAAGAAAAGCATTTCCGTAATCAAAGAAATAGGTTCCTTTTTCGGTGTGTTTATTAATTGCAGAAGCGTGTCTTCTTAAACTCTCCTGAACTTTTTCCTTGAATAATTCTGGATTTTCCGCCATCATCTTATTGGAATCTTCAAACGAAATTCCGACAGGATAATAACCTCCTGCCCAAGGATTGTGAAGCGATGTTTGATCACTTCCTATATCAATTTTTAAATTTTCTTGGTCAAATTTCTCCCAAACTTCCACTACATTTCCTAGGTAAGCCAAAGAAACAGTTTCCTCATTTTCTTGCGCTTTTCTCACTCTAGCAACCAATTCGTCTAAATTTTCGTGAATTTCATCAATCCATTTTTGTTCGTGACGGATTTTGGTAATTTTCGGGTTAACTTCTGCACAAACTGTTATGCAACCTGCAATATTTCCCGCTTTTGGTTGAGCTCCAGACATTCCGCCTAAACCAGAAGTCACAAAAAGTCCACCTTTTGGCGATTTTTTAATTTTTCTAAAAGCATTCAGAACTGTAATTGTAGTTCCGTGCACAATTCCTTGTGGACCAATGTACATATAACTTCCCGCCGTCATTTGTCCGTACTGCGAAACTCCCAAAGCATTAAATCTCTCCCAATCATCTGGTTTTGAATAATTAGGAATCACCATTCCATTCGTAACTACAACTCTTGGAGCATCTTTATGACTTGGAAACAATCCCATTGGATGACCAGAATACATCACCAACGTTTGTTCGTCTGTCATTTCCGACAAATATTTCATAGTCAAAAGATATTGCGCCCAATTTTGGAAAACCGCACCATTTCCACCGTAAGTAATCAGTTCATGAGGATGTTGCGCCACTGCATAACTCAAATTATTTTGAATCATGAGCATAATAGATTTCGCCTGTAAAGATTTTCCTGGATATTCTGAAATTGGCCTTGCATACATTTCGTAATCTGGACGAAAACGATACATGTAAATCCTGCCATATTTCTCTAACTCTTCACGAAATTCTGGCAACAATTCTGCATGAAATTTCGGTTCGAAATAGCGTAAAGCATTCTTCAGAGCGAGTTTTTTTTCTTCTTCGTTCAGTATTTCCTTACGTTTCGGAGCGTGATTAATTTGAGGTTCGTATGGTTTTGGTTGAGGAAGTTCGGTTGGAATCCCTTGTTGTATCTGTTGTTGGAAAGTCATTTTTAATTCAATATTTTTTTAGATTTTAAATTATGAATTTTAGATGTAATTATTCTAAAAATATAAGTTCTTAAAGATATTAAAATTGAAAAATAAAAACCAAATTTCTATAAAAAAGATAGCGTTCCTACGGAACGCCACTTAAATACATTATTATTTTCTAAACAGATATTGTTCCTAGGAACAAAACTTTAAAAATATTCAACGATAAAACTTCAATTTAAAATCAAAATTTATAATCTTTTATAAACCTCTTCGAAAGGAACTCTCATTCTATCGCCCCAAACTCCTTTTTCATCTCTTATTCCACAAGAAACAATCATGTTCACTTCTGCACCAAAAGGTAAATTGAGAATCTTTTTCACTCTTCTGCTGTCAAAACCTTCCATCGGACAAGTATCATAACCTTCATTGCTCATCGCCAACATGAAAGTTTGCGCTGCCAAAGCACACGTTTTATGCACTACTACTCTCGCATCATTTTCAGAAACTTGATAGGTAATCGGTCTGAAAATCCCAATCACATTGACTAAAATTTTTCTAAAAATTCCCAGAATTCCTAGAAATTTAGAATACAAAAACGGCATTACTTTTCCGTAATACATTTGCCAACGCTTGATTCGCTTTTCTTGTTTTTCAGCGGGTGTATTTTTCAAGACGTTTTGCGTTTCCAGTTCTGCCATTTTTTTAGCTCTTTTTCTGTGCAAATCTTGTCTCGTCACAAAAACTACCATTTGTTTTGCAGTAGTTGCCGCTTCCTGACTCAAACAAGCAACCGCCAGTTTTTTTAAAATTTCTGGCTCAGTAACGTGGTAAAATTCCCACAGTTGCATATTAGAAGAATTGGGCGATAAAGTAGCCAATTCTATACAATGTTTCACCTTTTCTGCATCAATTTCTACATTTTGATAATGCCTTACAGAACGGCGGTAATGAACGATATCTTCAAAAGTTTTCATCATTTTTATTTATTTCTATCCTGCAACATCGGAACGAATTTATACGCTCCGAATTCTTCTTTTTCAAATTCCTTTTCAGAAATTTTGGTAAATCTATAGAGAATTTGTTCGTCTGTTTTTCCCATAGGAATCACCATTTTCCCACCTATTTTGAGTTGTTTCAACAGTTCTATGGGAAGAATTTCTGCACCGCAAGTCACCAAAATTTTATCAAAAGGCGCAAAAGTAGGCAAACCTAAAAATCCATCTCCAAAACTTTGAAATTTGGGACGAAGATGCATTTCACGCAGTTTTTTTTGGGCAAAATCGTGTAGATCTTTTTGTCTTTCTACCGTGTAAACAAAAGCATTCATGGTGACCAAAACCGCAGTTTGATAACCGCAACCTGTACCAATTTCCAGAATTTTTTCCTTTTCCTGAACTTCCAGCAATTCGGTTTGTTCGGCAACAGTAGAAGGATGCGAAATGGTTTGATTGGCCGCAATAGGAAATGCTCTGTCTTCATAAGCAAAATCCTCAAAAACACTTTCTAAAAAAAGATGACGCGGAACTTCATTCATGGCTTTTAACACATTTTCATCTGAAATTCCAATTTTTTTTCGTAGATATTCTACTAAAATTTTACGTTTTCCTTTATGTACAAATGAGTCCTGCATAAGAGTTGCGAGTTTCGGGATGCGAGTTTTGAGATAAGATTTTGATTAAAACAAAACTACTACAAAATGTTGGAGTTTACAAAAACTCGTCACTCGAATCTGGTAACTCGAACCAAATTTCTTATCTTTACCAAAACAAAATTTCTATGTTAAAGGCAGGTTTAGTAGGTGCTGGTCACCTTGGAAAAATTCACTTAAGACTTCTTAATCAATCAGATAAATATGAACTCGTAGGTTTTCACGACAAAGATGTAGAAAACGGAAAAAAACTAGAAGCAGAGTTCGGATACAAATATTTTGAAAATTTTGATGATTTATTGGCGGAAATAGACATGTTAGACATCGTTACGCCTACAGTTTATCATTACGATTACGCCATGAAAGCCATAGAAAAAGGGCTTCATTTTTTTATAGAAAAACCAGTAACCCAAACGCTGAAACAAGCGGAAGAAATTCTCTATAAATGCAGAGAAAACGGCACAAAAGCACAGGTAGGACACGTAGAAAGATACAATCCAGCGTTTATTGCGACCAAAGATTTCATTCAAAATCCTATGTTCATCGAAATTCACCGATTGGCAGAATTTAATCCGAGAGGAACAGATGTTTCAGTAGTTCTGGATTTGATGATTCACGACTTGGATATCTTGCTTTCTATTGTAAAATCTAAGGTGAAAAACATTCACGCAAGTGGAGTTTGCGTGGTTTCTAAAACACCGGATATTTGTAATGCGAGAATTGAATTTGAAAACGGTTGCGTAGCGAATTTGACTACTTCTAGAATTTCGATGAAAGCGATGAGAAAATCTCGTTTCTTCCAACAAGATGCTTATATTTCTGTAGATTTCTTGGAGAAAAAAGCAGAAGTCATCAGAATGAAAGAAGCGCCAGAAAATCCTACAGATTTTGACATGATTATCGAAAATGCAGATGGAGAAAAATCTCAAATTTTATTTGAATACCCTAACATTCAACCGAATAATGCTATTTTAGACGAACTGAATTCTTTTGCTGATGCGATTAATGAAAACCGTGAAGTAGAAGTTTCATTAGAAGACGGAACAGAAGCTCTGAAAGTTGCGTTAGAGATTATGAAGTTGATTTCGTGATTTGTCTGGATGATTCAAGCTGAAAGTCTTAAAAATAGAATAAACACAAAGTTTGTCATTCCGTAGGAATCTAAATATCGTTGTAAATTTGTTTTGTATAGATTCCTTCGGAAATCGAAGATTTTACGGAGTCAATGACAAACTAATCGCATAAAATTTTAAAATGAAAAAACTCACCATACTTTTTCTACTCATCTCCATTTTCAGTTTCGCGCAAAAAGCAGAGCTGAAAAAAGAAATTTCTAAAATTACCGAAGGAAAAAAAGCTACAGTTGCGGTTTCTGTTTTGGGAATAGATTTTCCTTTCAAACTCAATAACGAAAATGCAGAAAAAAAACTTCCGATGCAGAGTGTTTTTAAATATCATATTGCTTTGGCGGTTTTGGATTTGGTGGATAAAGGCAAACTATCACTTGAACAAAAAGTTTTCATCAAAAAATCTGAATTGTTGCCTCAAACTTGGAGTCCAATTCGTGAGAAAAATCCGGAAGGAAATTTTGAAATGCTTATTTCTGAACTCATAGAATATACCGTTGCAATGAGCGACAATGTTGGTTGCGATGTTCTTTTACGATTGATTGGTGGACCAAAAGTAGTTCATGATTTTCTGATTTCTAAAGGTGTAAAAGACACACAAATTGTTTATAATGAAGAGATTATGCAAAGTGAATGGAAAAACCAATACGAAAATTACACCACGATGAAATCTGCCACGAAATTGTTGAAGGATTTCTACCAAGGAAAAATTTTGTCTGAAAAATCTACAGAATTTTTGTTGGGTGTGATGTACAGAACTTCTACAGGTTTAAATAAAATTGTAGAACAATTGCCAAAATCTGCAAAAGTAGCCCACAAAACAGGTTCTTCTGGACACAATGACGAAGGTTTAATTGGCGCAGAAAACGACATTGCCATCATTACTTTACCCAACGGAAAAACCTATGCAATTGCAATTTTTGTAAGTGATTCTACCGAAAGTTATGATGTAACGTGTAAATTGATTTCGGATATTTCTAAAGTGGTTTTTGAGAATTTAGAAAAGTAGTATTTTTAGAAAACAATTTTAACCGCAAGTTTGTCATTCCGAAGGAATCTAAATTCATTTAAAATTTATGTATTTTTTAATAGTAATAATTCTTTTGATTTTTATTTTTCAAATTATTGAAAAAAGTAGATTTTTGAAAATTAGAAATTCTTCACCTAAAAGAAGTGCTAAAATAATTGAATTTAAAAAAGAAAAAATTCAAAGTTTGAGAAATGATTATACACAAATTTATTATCCATACATTTCAATAAATAACGAAACTGAGATACATAGACTGTCAAATGCAAATAGTTGGGGGAAGAAATATAAGATCAATGAAACAATTGAAGTTTTTAATTATGGAGATAAATGGATTGATTGGAACACCTATAACAAAGGATTTTATAAATTAATTCCTCATTTTTAGGTTAGATTCCTACGGAATGACAGACTAAACGCATAAAATTAAATATTGAATTTTAAATAAACATATGAAGAACATCGTTGTAATCGGAGCTGGAACCATGGGAAACGGAATTGCCCATACTTTTGCTCAAACTGGTTTTAAAGTAAATTTGGTAGATGTAAAACAAGAGAATTTAGATAGAGCACTTTCTATTATTTCAAAAAATCTTGACAGAATTATTGCCAAAGGAAACCTTACCGAAGAACAAAAAGCAGAAACTCTTGGAAACATTACTACTTTCACAGCGCTTTCTGATGCTTGCGGAAACGCAGATTTAATCGTAGAAGCAGCAACAGAAAACCAAGATTTGAAGTTGAAAATTTTCAAGCAAATGGATGAATTGGCGCCAGAAAATTGTATTCTCGCCACCAATACTTCATCTATTTCTATCACTAAAATTGCTTCGGCTACAAAACGCCCAGAAAAAGTAATCGGAATGCACTTTATGAATCCAGTTCCGATTATGAAATTGGTAGAAATCATTAAAGGCTACTCTACTTCTAAAGAAACTTTTGATGCGATTTTTGAAATGTCTAAAACTTTAGGAAAAGTTCCTGTAGAAGTGAATGATTATCCAGGTTTTGTGGCAAATAGAATTCTTATGCCAATGATTAACGAAGCGATTGAAACCCTTTACAACGGAGTTGCTGGTGTAGAAGAAATTGACACCGTAATGAAATTGGGAATGGCTCATCCAATGGGACCACTTCAGTTGGCAGATTTCATAGGATTAGACGTTTGTTTGGCAATTCTCAATGTTATGTATGACGGATTCAAAAATCCTAAATACGCTCCAAATCCATTATTAGTGAATATGGTAATGGCTGGAAAAATGGGTGTAAAATCAGGTGAAGGCTTTTATGATTATTCAGAATCTAAAAAAGCAGAAAAAGTAGCGAAAATGTTTGCGAAATAAACCTCAACCTAAATCCTTCTCCTAAAGGAGAAGGACTTTATTATGCGAAACCGAACTCAAGAACAATATTTAAAAATCTCAGTATTCGTCATTACTTTGGTGATGATTGTTTTGCGTTTTTTGCTCAACGAAAAAGGAAGAGTCACACCAGATTCTATCCGTTTTATGAGACAAGCGCACGTTTTTCCAGAAATAGACAATACAACTGCCCCACTATTTTATCCTTTATTCATCAAGGTTTTCACTGTTTTCACAAATGAATTTTGGTCAAGTAAAATTGTGGGAATACTGTGTTATCTTTTCATGGTGTTTTTCGCTTGGAAAAAGAAATTTTATTGGCGAGAAAGTCTTTTAGTTGGGGCTTTATTCTCTATGATTTCCTTGTTTGCAGCTACACTTAGCGAAACATTATTTCTGCCCTTTTTATTTGTATTTTTCTATGTTGCAAGAAATGTTTTATTGGAGAAATATTCTAAAATTCTGAGCGTTTTCTTATTGAGTCTATCCGTTATTTTGCTGTTTAACATTCGTTATAGCGGTTTGTTTTTCATGGGTGGATTATTCGCTTTCGGAGTACTGAATTACAAGAAAAGTTTCGCAAAAATCTATATCATTTCGAGTATTATTGGACTTATTTATGTTGCAGGTTATAAACTCTTCTTTATTGATACTTTTAATCAAAACTACATCAACAAATTTCTAGAAATTGGTTTAAAACCCACTTCATTGCTCGTAAAAGAGTTCTTTTTAGCCATAGGAACGAGTTTCAATCCTTTCATACATATTCTCAATCCAAATGGTGGAATTCTGAATGTAGGAATTCTGGGAATTGGCTTTTTTAATATTGCATTTTTTACCTTTATTTTCATCAAAAATAAACTTTCGGCAACAGAAAAGATGATGGTTTTCTTATCGGTTTTCGGGATGATTTGTTCGTTTTTGATTCAGTATTTTTATCAAACAGATGCTTTAGATTATCGTTTATTGGCGCCGTTTACTTTCGGAATTTGGCTGGTTTATTTCAAAAAACTTCATCAAATTTTCGGAAAATTGGTTTTTGCCATCGCTTTTTTAAGTTTAATGACAGGTTTCGTGTTCAGTTGGCTTTCCAGAGGTAATTATTTGGAAAACAGAAAACTAATGAAAGAATTTTTGGTTAAAGAAAATCTTATGGACAGTAAAATTTACTATTACCGACCAATTAAAGACGAAAATTTCAGCAGTTCTAAAATTTCTGAAATCATCAGTACCATCAACCCAAGAGTTTACATCACCGAAAAGCCTGAAGATTCTTTGAAAAAAGAAGTTTTAACAAAATTTAAGATAGAATCTAAAGTGAAAATGAACAAAAACAAATTTCAATAAATAAATTTCATTAACTTTGTACTTAAGAAATTAAAATTCTAAAAATATGAAACTCCCTAAATTTTTAATGGCAGATAATTCTGAATTTCCAGAAGATTTATTTGTAGTACACACAGAATACCCAAGATTCATCCTAAACGTAGAAGAAGAAGAGGTAGAATGGTTAGATGATCTAGAAGGTGACGACGAAGAAACCATCGCTAACGAAGCTACTCAAGTAGTAGAACAAGCATTCAAATGGTGCGACGAAGAGTTAGCTAAGTATGATGACGAAGAAGATGAAGACTAAATCATAAAAAAATCCTCGAAATAATTTTCGAGGATTCTTTTTTTATTGTTTCTTAAATTTCAATAGCAATAAATTATCTTTATAAAGTTCTAAATAACCTTCATTGACTACATATTTATTCACTTGTTCTAACACTGAAAAATAACTTTGCTCAGTCATCATGTTATCACAAGCCATTTTAGTAGCGCCTACATTTCCTACATCAAAAGTCCCGTTTGAAGCGGTAATCACCACATCAGAAAAATAGTTATTACAACCGCCGTTTCCTGTAATTCTCTTTCCTTCTATCACTAAAGTAGGTGCTTTCGCTCCTGAAAAATTATTATCTACCAGAGTCCATTTTGTATTGGCTACAGATTCTTGTTTAGAACCAATTTTAGAAATTGTAGCACACGAAATCATAGTTGTAGAAATCACAAGTGCCCAAAATATTTTTTTCATATGAAGATATTTATTATTCAAATGTAAGAAAAAAGTCGAGATTTCTATTCTCATCTCGACTTAAATTTTTACTAAATTATCTTAATTCTGCGCTGAATTCTTTTTGGAAATTCTTAATCAGCGAGTTCATCACTTCTGTAATTTCTTTGTCTTCTAAGGTTTTTTCCTCGTTTAACAATTCGAAACTCATCGCGTAAGATTTCTTGCCTTCTGGTAAGTTTTTGCCTTCGTAAACATCAAATAGATTGATATTTTTCAAGAATTTAGATTTATTTTTTCTAGCAGATTGATACAATTCTGCATACGTCACATTTTTATCAACCAACAAAGCTAAATCTCTTCTAATTTTATTGAATTTCGGAATTTCTACGAATTTGAAATTATCTGTTTTTCTAAGCGCTTGACAAGTTTCTAACTCTATTTCTGCATAGAAGCAATCTTGGTCTATATCAAACTCTTTTAACAGTTTAGGAGACACTTTTCCTAATCTGGCAATGGTTTTTCCGTTTGCTGTAATTTCTAAAGCATCGCCGAATCTTTCGTCTTCTAAAGATTTTTCTTCTGTAACTAGATTTAATCGATCAAGAAGCACTTTCACATAAGCTTTTAGCATGTAAAAATCAGAGGCAGATTTTGGCATCAACCAGTTCTCTGCATACGTTCTGCCAGTTGTAAGCAATGCTAATTGTTTTCTTTCATCATACTTCTCGAACTTGTGATAAATTTTACCCAATTCGAAGAATTTGATGTCTGGATTTTTACGGTTGATATTGTATACTGCATTTCCTAAAAGCCCTTCTAATAAAGATTTTCTCATAAAGGCTAAATCACCACTCAAAGGATTTAAAAGTCTTACAGCGTTGGTTTCGTCTTTTACGCTAGTTAATGAATTGTTCATCACTTCATTGAAACCATTGCTCTGAAGCGTTCTTGCCCATGAATTTTCTAGTTCATCTTGGTCATTTACACTTAGTTTAACTGGAGTAAATGCTATTTTTTGAGGTGCATCTACTTTATTATAGCCGTAAATTCTCAGAATTTCTTCTATTACGTCTATTTCTCTGGTCACATCTGCTCTATAAGCCGGAACCGACAATTCTAAACCGTCTGGAATATCATTAAGAACAGAAATTTCTAGAGATTTTAAAATTTCTTTTACTTTTTCTCTATGAATTTTAATTCCCAAAATTTTATCGAGTTGAGAATATCTAAAAATAACTTTAGTGTCTTCTATTTTTTTAGGATAAAATTCTAAAAGATTTCCTACTTTTTTACCACCAGCGATTTCTTCAATCATTTTGATGGCATGAGTAATCGTAGTTCTGGTATTGTTAGGGTCTACTCCACGTTCGAAACGGAAAGAAGCATCAGTATTCAAACCATGAGCTTTAGCCGCTTTTCTAATCGCTACTGCATTGAAGTAAGCAGATTCTAAGAAAATTGTGGTGGTAGTTTCAGAAACGCCACTGTCATTTCCTCCGAAAACCCCACCAATACACATTGGCTTGTTATTTCCGTCTTTAATCATGATTTCTGAACCATTAAGCGTTCTTTCTACTCCATCTAAAGTAACAAACTTAGTTCCTGCATCATTTACGCCTACTTTTACTTTTTTGCCTGCAATTTTATCTGCATCAAAAGCGTGAAGTGGCTGACCAAAACTATGTAAAATATAATTGGTAATGTCTACTACATTATTAATTGGCGAAAGACCGATGGCTTTTAATCTGTCTTTCAACCATTCTGGAGATTCTGCAATTTTTACATTTTCGATTACAGCACCAATATATCTTGGGCATAATGCTTCATCTTCTACTTCTAGTTCAAAACCATGTTCTCCTTCAGTACTCACTAAAGCTGTAGAAACTTTTTCGAATTCAGATTTTAAACCATTGGTTGAAAGAAAAGCATGTAAATCTCTAGCAACACCATAGTGAGACATTGCGTCTGTTCTGTTTGGTGTTAAGCCGATTTCGTAAACCTCATCATTCGTTAAATTAAAATATTTTGCAAAAGGTTCTCCTACTTGGTAGATTTCTTCGTCTAGAACCATAATTCCGCCGTGATCGTCTGAAAGTCCTAATTCATCTTCTGCACAAATCATTCCTTGAGATTTTTCTCCACGAATTTTTACTTCCTTCATTTCGAAAGCACTGCCGTCTTTAGCATAAATTTTAGTGCCAATTATAGCAACAGGAACGGTTTGACCAGCAGCAACATTAGGAGCGCCACAAACAATTTCTAAAATTTGGCCACCACCAATATCTACAGTAGTTTTCTTGAGTTTATCTGCATTAGGATGTTGTTCGCAAGTCAAAACTTTTCCAACTACGATTCCTTCTAAACTGCCTTTTACAGATTCAAATTTTTCTATTCCTTCTACTTCAAGACCAATATCTGTAAGAAAAGCACCAATTTTATCTGTTGCTAAATCCGTTTTGATAAAGTCTTTTAACCAATTGTTTGAGATTTTCATTTTTTAAAAAGATTTGAGATTTGAGATTTGAGATTTGAGATATCAAAAAACAAATAACTTTTATAAGTTTGCAAATATCGTGATTTTTTGAGAGATTAGGAAATTTTAAATGTTCTTTTGTCTTGATACAAAAGAACCAAAAAATCAAGACTGCACTTTCTTCGGCTAAAATTAAATTAAAAATTCTAAAATCCTTGAAACTCGCGCCAATGCTTTATCATTTCTTGCTCAAACAGCAAGAATTTTTTAACGAATTTTTACTTTAATTTCTTAACGCCTACGAAACTGATGTCATTAAATTATTCTTCAAAAACATATTTATCTAACAATATAGAATTCCTACAACCTAATGTTGTTTCACCTGAAATTCTTCTTTTAAATTCTTTGTAGTGATTAAGTCTACATTTCAATGAACATCTAAATTTCTCAAAATAAAAAAAGTACAACCAATCAAACTGACCATTTTTTTCTTTAAATCTAAATTTGTAGCCATATTCTGTTGAATCAACTTTAGCCAAATAAATCTTTCCGTTAAATAAAATTTTTAAAATCATGTTAAACTATTTTATTAGTTAAACACAATAATACAACATACTATAACGAAAATATAATCTGCTAAAAATTAAAAAAGTCGTCTCGAAATTTCGGACGACTCTATTGATATTTTAATTTTTTACTTTTGCCTTTTTACTTGGCTCTTGTAAAATTATTACATTCCAATTACTGGCATAGAAAGCATTAAGATGTGTTCGTTTTCGTCTAAACCGTCAACTGGTTCTACAATTCCTGGTCTGTTTGGCTGAGACATTTTCATCGTGATGTCTTCAGAACCTAAAACAGATAACATTTCTGTTAAAAATTTAGAACTGAAACCAATGTTGATATCTTCACCTTTGTAATCACAAGGAATATTCATATCTGCTTTGTTTGCGTATTCTGTATCTTCTGCATGAAGATGAAGAACGTTGCCAGAAAGCTTAAATCTAACTTGGTTGGTAGATTTGTTTGATAAAATACTTGCTCTTCTGATAGAACTTAACAATAAGTTTCTGTTTACCGTCAAAACATTCGGATTTTCTTTCGGGATTACTGCAGAGTAATTAGGATATTTTCCGTCTATTAATCTACAAATCCAAATATTTTCTCCGAAAGTGAATTTCGCCATATTTTCATTAAACTCGATGGTAACTTCGTCATTAGAATTTGACAAAATATTTTTGAAAATAGACAAAGGTTTCTTCGGCATGATAAATTCTACCGCTTCTTTATTGGTAACATCTGTTCTTTTGTACACCACTAATCTGTGAGAATCCGTAGATACGAAATTGGTTTCTTTTTCTGTAAACTGGAAAAGAACTCCCGTCATCACAGGTCTTAGAGAATCGTTGCTTGTTGCAAACAAGGTATTGCTTAGTGCATCTGCAAGAACTCCAGAAGCTAGCGTAACTTTTTGTGACGCGTCAAATTCTGGTAATTCTGGATAATCTTCTGCGTTATCTAGCGCTACTTCGTAATTGTCTTTTTCGTCTAAAATTTCTAAAAGACCACCTTCACCAGACTCAGAATCTTTCACTGAAAAAGTAAGCGGTTGGTCTCCAAAAGTTTTAATTAAATCTTGAAAAATTTTTGCAGGAACAGCAATTTTGCCTTGATCATCAGATTTTACAGCAAGAGAAGTAATAAGTGTGGTTTCGCCATCAGAAGCAGTTATTTTTAGAATTTCATTTTCTAATTCAAAAAGAAAATTTTCTAAAATGGGTCTTGACTGCGAACTAGAAATTACACCACTTACCACGTTAAGAGCTTTCTGTAATTCGCCACTTGCAACTATAAATTTCATAAATTAAAAAATTATTAAGTATACAAAGATACAATTTTGATAATAATAGACAAAGTCGAAAATCATTAAATTTTATTCAGTTTTCAACATTGAGAGAATATTGACTTTTCTGTAGTCATTTATTTTATGGTCAAAGATATCAGCAGAGTAATAAGTGATATTTACTTTTTTACCTACTAAATCTTGATATTTCTTTTCGAGTTCTATATTAGAATCTACATTAGAAATCCAATAAAATCTGGTTAAAATACCATTATCGCCTTTCAAATAAAAAATCACGAAGGCATCTTTTTCTATTTTGGTGATTTCGCCATTCATAAATTCCGCTGAATTTTCTTGTGCAGAAGATTCTTGAGCATATTCATCAGCAAGACCAGACTGATCTACAAAATTGATAAAAGTATCTGCACATTCTGAAACCATGAGTATTCCCATTTTCTCGCCCAATTCTCCCATTTTTTCGTCATTGGTAATATCTTTGGACAAATCTATGCCGTATTCTTTTTTGATTTGCTCTTTGTAAGGAGTAGAAACTTTTATAAAACACAAGCCTAATTGCATCTGCATCATTTCTTTAGATTTTTTCTCCAATTTTATTTCTCCAATGCATTTACATGCATCTTGCGCTATTTTTTTCTTAAAATCTTCTTGAGAATAAGAGAACAATGAAAAGATGGAAAAGAAAAGAATAATAAGTTTTTTCATGGTTTTTAAAATGATTAATCCTTTGGTAAAAGTAACGAAATTTTTCTTTTTTAATGAGCATTTTCTATAAAAAATCCCGAGAAAAGATTTTTTCTCGGGATTTAACAATTATAATTTAAATTGATAGGTAAAACCTAGATGAAACCACGTTCCGGGCATTTCTACCAGAGAAGTTTCAGTGTATTTTACATTCGTGATGTTATTCACCAAAACGTAGATGTTAAACTGTTTTGCAGTGTAGTTTAATTTATTGTCTAATAGATTATAACTTCCTAGAGAAACCCTATCATTATGTCTGTAAATCAACTCATTTGAAAAATTTCCGAATTTATTTCTCAATTTGACTACCAACTGATGCTTTAAATTGTCTAAAGAATACCTAGAAACAATATTGCTGGCTAATCTTTGATTATCTATATATGTATAACCTACAGAAGTTCCAATCCATGAAGCGAATTGATAATCTGCTTCTAATTCTACACCTTTGGTTTCAATTTTCCCGATGTTTTGTGCAGTCCAAGGTGACGTTGGCGTAGCTTTTTGCCAATCGATAGCGTTATCAGATTTTCTCCAAAACGCAGATGCTTTGAGCAAAGTTTTATTGGTTTTGAAAATATAACCAAACTCCCCTGTCAATGCTTCTTCGGCCACCAAATTTGCATTTCCTTGTTCAGAAGGACTCATGTAATACAAATCGGTATAAGTAGGAATTCTATTCACTTTAGAAAAATTCCCGAAAAATTTAGAATTTCCGTTGGTAAAACTTGCATCAATTCCTGGATAAAAATACGTTTTATCATTGCTGAAATTCGTGAAAGAAATTCCCGGAGTAATATTTAATTTTTCATCAAAAAACGACAGATGATGCTCTAAAAAAGCATTGGTAACGGTTCTTTCTCTGCTTCCTAATCGGTTACTTTCTAGAAATTCTTTTCTAATATCTACTCCCAATCCTGTAATTCCTAGTTCTGATTTGTAATTTACATTCGCATCAATTCCTACATTATTCCCAATGTGCATATTTCTGTAAACTGCAGGATTATTTCTGATGAATAAATACATGTCTTGTGCTCTTCTCCAATACAAACGCGTTGCAAAACCTAAATTTTCGTTCACTTTTTTCTCTAGAGAAGCCGCCACTAAAGAAGTTTGCACTTCTTCATATTGATCTTTGAAAGCTGGTGAAGCATAAAAACCATTGGCTCCGAACTTTTTCTCTTGAATTCCAGCTTGAAATTTTACCTTTCCGTTTTCTATATCAAATTGATTTTGATACCAGATATTTTTAATTTTATAATCGGTATTGTATCGATAACCATCTGATTCTGTATTATTAACCTGAATAAAATTTCTAAATTTTTCGCCCCCGAAATTCGCAGCAACTCCGAAACCATGTGTAGAAAAATCCCCAACTTCACCATTAATCGTTAAATTGTTTTCTGCAGAAACTTTGGTTACAACATTTACCACACCTGCATAAGCTCCTTGTCCGTATCTTCTTGCAGCAGGACCTTTTAAGATTTCAATTTTTTCTACAGAAGCTAAATCAAACGGAAAATTCATGGTATTGTGACCAGTTTGCGCATCATTCATTCTTACGCCATTAACCAAAACTAAAACCTGTTCAAAAGAACTTCCTCTAAGAGAAATATCGGTCTGAACGCCATTTGCACCACGTTTTCTAATATCTGCACCTGTATAATAGGCAATTACTTCTTCAATGCTTTGAGAGGGACTATTCTGAATTTCAGATTTTGTAATAACTGTGATATTTACATTAGATTTTTTGAAAGGCATATTCACCAGTTTACCAGTTAATTCTACCTCATCAATTGTTCTTTCTTGCGCATGAACACTTAGGAAAAGTGCCAACAGAGCGGCGCTTAAAATTGTTTTTTTCATATTTTAATTTTTCATAAAAAATCGGCCAAATTTATATGAAAAATTTAGAGTAAAAAAATTAAAATTATTAAAATTTTTTACAAATAAAAAAGGACACAAAAATATCTGCGTCCTTTATAGTTGCTAGATAAATTCTCTAGCTATCTCATTTTCATCAAATGTGTAATTAGGTGATTAATGAATTTTTTCATAATTACTTTTTTTAATTACAATTTGAACTACAAATATTGCATTTTTTTTTGAATTTTCAAATTATTTCATGTTAAAGTTTACAACTTTTATCCTTAATTCTCCTTTCAAAATTTGGTAATTTTTCCGTAATTTTGCTCTTCTTCAATTCATTATGACTACAACTCAAGAAATCGATATTAAAAAACATCTTTTCGTAAAAAACGCACATCTAAACAACCTAAAACACATAGATGTACTGATTCTGAAAAACAAACTCATCGTGATTACTGGTGTTTCAGGAAGCGGAAAATCTTCGCTTGCTTTTGACACGATTTACGCAGAAGGACAGAGACGTTATGTAGAATCTTTGAGTTCTTACGCTCGTCAGTTTCTTGGTAAACTAGAAAAACCAAAAATTGACGACATCAAAGGTTTAGCGCCTTCTATTGCGATTCAGCAGAAGGTCATTTCTAGCAATCCGCGTTCTACTGTAGGAACATCTACCGAAATTTATGATTATCTGAAACTCCTTTTTGCCAGAGTTGGCAGAACCTACTCTCCTATTTCTGGAGACGAAGTGAAAAAAGATTCTGTGACAGATGTGATCGATTATATCGAAAAAAATGAAGGAAAAACATTTCTTCTAAGAGCGCCGCTTCTATTTGAAGTCAAAAAATTCAAAGAACAACTTAAAACATTAAAAGTTGCAGGTTTTACAAGATTAGAAATCAATGGAAATCTTGCCAATATTGAAGATTTAGAAAGTTTTGGTTTCGTTCCAGAAGAATCGATGGAAATTCATCTCGTGATTGACAGATTTTCTTATGATAATGACGAACATTTCCTTCAAAGATTGGCAGATTCAGTACAAATGGCATTTTATGAAGGTCACGGAACTTGCTCTTTAAAAGAAGTTGAAACCGAAAACGTTAAAGAATTTTCTAATAAATTTGAACTCGATGGCATTACGTTTAACGAACCTAATGTTCATTTTTTCAGTTTTAATAATCCTTATGGCGCTTGTCCAGAATGTGAAGGTTACGGAAAAGTCATCGGCATAGATGAAGATTTGGTGATTCCGAATAAAAATTTGTCGGTTTTTGAAGATGCAGTTGCTTGTTGGAAAGGAGAATCTATGAGCGAATGGAAAAGAGATTTCATTAAAAAAGCAAAAGATTTCCCTATTCATAAACCGTATCATCAACTCACAAAAGAACAGAAAAATTACCTTTGGAGAGGTGATAAAACCAAAAACTTCCCGAGTATTGATAACTTTTTCAAAATGCTGGAAGAAAATTTGTACAAAATTCAGTACAGAGTAATGCTTTCCAGATACCGTGGAAAAACACTTTGTCCAACTTGTGAAGGAAAACGCCTTCGTCCAGAAACAGAATATGTGAAAATTGATGGTCATGACATTCAATCTTTGGTAGAAATTCCTTTAGATGAATTGCTTCCGTTGATGAAAAATTTGAAACTCAACCAACATGATGCGGAAATCGCCAAAAGATTAACCTACGAAATCAACACTCGTTTAGAATTTTTGAATAAAGTTGGATTGGGCTATTTAACTTTAAACAGAACTTCTAACACGCTTTCTGGTGGTGAATCACAGAGAATCAACCTAGCAACTTCGCTCGGTAGTTCTTTGGTGGGAAGTATTTATATTTTGGATGAACCAAGTATTGGTCTGCATTCACGAGATACCGAAAATTTAATTGAAGTTCTTAAAAATCTTCGTGATTTAGGAAATACTGTGATTGTGGTAGAACATGATGAAGACGTGATGAAAGCAGCGGATTATATTATAGACATCGGTCCAGAAGCTGGATTTTTGGGTGGTGAATTGGTTTTTGCAGGAAATTTCAAGGAATTGAAAGATGCAGATACTTTAACCTCGAAATATTTAACGGGAAGGTTAGAAATAGAAGTTCCTAAAACCAGAAGAAAACCGAAAGAATTCATCAAAATAAAAGGAGCTAGACAAAATAATCTTAAAAACATAGATGTAGATGTTCCTTTGGAAGTTCTTACCGTAATTTCGGGAGTTTCGGGAAGCGGAAAATCAACTTTAATGAAAGAAATTCTGACGAATGCCATTCAAATAGAATTAGGAATGGGCGGCAAAAAAGCAGATTACGATTCGGTGGAATTTCCTAAAAAAGTGATTCAAAATATAGAACTCATTGATCAAAACCCAATCGGAAAATCGTCTCGTTCTAATCCTGTCACTTATTTGAAGGCTTATGACGACATCAGAGACCTTTTTGCGAAGCAGAAATCTGCAAAGGTTCAAGGTTTGAAACCAAAGCATTTTTCTTTCAACGTAGATGGTGGAAGATGTGATGAATGCAAAGGAGAAGGCGTAATTACGGTTTCTATGCAGTTTATGGCAGACATTGAGCTGGAATGTGAACATTGCCATGGAACACGTTTCAAAGATGAAATTCTGGAAGTAAAATATGATGAAAAAAATATTTCGGATATTTTACACATGACGGTAGATCAAGCACTTGAATTTTTCTCTGAAAACCACGAAGAAAAAATTGTGACTAAGTTGAAACCTCTTCAAGATGTAGGTTTAGGATATTTGCAACTCGGTCAAAGTTCTTCTACCCTTTCTGGTGGTGAAGCTCAAAGAGTTAAATTGGCTTCGTTTTTGGTAAAAGGTGCGACAACAGAAAAAACGCTTTTTGTTTTCGATGAACCAAGTACAGGATTGCATTTTCATGATATTAATAAACTTTTGAAATCACTTCAGGCATTAATTGGTTTAGGACATTCTGTGATTGTCATTGAACATCAACCAGATATTATTAAGTCTGCTGATTACATCATTGACATTGGTCCAGATGCAGGAAAACACGGCGGCGAAGTAGTTTTTGCAGGAACTCCAGAAGATTTGGCACAAGATAAATTCTCTAGAACAGCAAAGTTTGTTGCTGAAAAATTATAATTGAATGCCTATTCTACCTTCCGAATATCAACCTAAAAAAATCTTCAGAAATGGAGATTTTTCTACGATCTATAGTGCTTTGTTTAGAAAAGTTGATGGTGTAATCCAACAAAGAGAAAGGTTAGAGCTTTCTGATGGCGATTTTCTGGATTTAGATTGGAGTTTTGCCAAAGAAAAAACAGACCGTTGCGTTATTTTATTTCATGGTTTAGAAGGCAGCGCACAGAGACATTATATGTTGGGAGCAGCCAAAATTTTCAATGAAAACGGCTTTGATTGTTGTGCTGTAAACCACAGAGATTGTTCCGGAGAAAGCAATAGAGTTCATTATTCTTACCATTCTGGAAGAACCGATGATGTGCAAGAAGTGATAGAAAAGGTGCTTTCTAAAAACTATGAAAAAATCATTCTGAAAGGGTTTAGTCTTGGTGGAAATTTGTGTTTGAAATACGCTGGTGAAAGCAGAGACATTTCTGATAAAATAAAAGCGGTAATCGCTATTTCTACACCCATAGATTTAAAAGGTTCTATGCACAAATTAACCTCCAAGAGAAATCTTGTGTATGCTAACAATTTCTTGAAAACCTTAAAAAAGAAAACCTTACTCAAGTGCAAAAGATTTCCAGAATTTTTGTCTGCAGCAGAAATCAAAAACATCAAAGATTTAAAGGAGTTTGATGATGTTTACACATCGAAAGTTAATGGTTTTACAGACGCTTTTGATTATTATGAAAAATGCAGTTCCAAGCAGTTTTTAAAGAATATTAAAATTCCGACACTTCTTATCAATGCTAAAAATGATAGTTTTCTTTCTGAAAGTTGCTTTCCTAAAGAAGAAGCATTAGTCAACTCTTTCTTACATTTAGAGATTCCTGACTTTGGTGGACATGTAGGATTTATGGATCAAAACAATGCTTTTTACACTGAAAAAAGAGCATTAGAATTTGCACAGCAATATTTATAAACAAAAAAATTGTGCAGAACATGTGAATATTAACATTCCGTTAATACAGTGATTTAGAATAATTTGTAATTTTAATTTAGGAAAATAAAAGTTATGCATTTTTCTGTATCCAATTCACTAGAAATCATCATTAAATTTGAGATAAAAATTTAAGGGAAGCATCGTCGGCTTCCCTTTTCTTTTGGCTTTTAACTAAAAAAATGAGATGTCTTTATCTATTGAACCTGCTTCTAAAGAGTGGGTTCTTTTAATGTCATTTTAACACATGTTCTTTTCCTTGATGAAAAGAACCAAAATTGCCTCTAGTTTATAATATTTTATATAATGAATCGGCGAACTTTGTTTCAAGACTTCACTTTCTTCGGCTAAAATCGAAAATAAAATTCTAAAATCCCTGAAACTCATTCGTCATTCTGACGAATTTCAAACAGCAGGAATTTTTTAACGAATTTTATTTTCAATTTTTTAACGCCTGCGAAACTGAGGTCAATGGAAAAAATCTTTGATTTTTATTTTCAACTGATAAAAATCAAAAAAAATGTCGGACTAAAGTCCGACGGTATTGAAAATTTGTTTATATTTTTGAATGATATTTTGGCCTCATAGTTCAATGGATAGAATAGAAGTTTCCTAAACTTTAGATCCAAGTTCGATTCTTGGTGGGGCTACTTTTTGAGTGGGAGAATGAGAGAAGGGTATAATTGAGGAATTATAGAAAATAAAAATTCTTTAAAAAAATTATCTCTACAATTCTATCGCTCTCCCATTCTACAATTATATAACTACTTTTTATCTACCACAATTCTCTCCTTGCGATTGGCTAATTCCCAAGCGGTTGCAAAAACCAATTGTGCTCTTTTTTGAAGTAATGGATAATCTATTTTCTCAGGATCATCTGTTGGTTGATGATAATCTTCGTGAATTCCGTCAAAGAAAAACGCCACAGGAATGCCGTGTTTTGCAAAATTATAATGGTCACTTCTGTAGTATAATCTCATCGGGTCATTAGGATCATCATATTTATAGTTGAGTTCTAGATTTTGAGTGGCTTTATTAGCTGCTACATTTATTTTTTTCAACTCAGTAGAAAGCATATCAGAACCGATGACGTAGACATAATTCTTACCTTCGTTTTCTTTATCACTTCTACCAATCATATCGATATTAAGGTTTACTACGGTGTTCTTTAAATCGAATACAGGATTCTCTGAATAATATTTAGAACCCAATAAGCCGTGTTCTTCCCCAGTTACATGTAAGAAAAGAATGGAACGTTTCGGACCTTTTCCTGATTTCTTTGCTTGTTGGAAAGCTTCTGCAATTTCCATTACGGCAACTGTTCCACTTCCGTCATCGTCTGCACCATTGTACACTACTCCATTATTGGTTCCAACGTGGTCATAATGTGCAGAAATCACGATAATTTCCTCAGGTTTTTCTGTTCCTTCTATAAATGCCAATATATTTTCTGAGTCAGGAAGCTCTCCTCTTCTGCTTTTTAGTGCTTCTTTAGGTACTTTTTGATAATAACTTCCTAAAGCTTTTGGATAAGAAATTCCTATGTTTTTATAGTAATCTATCATATAAACGCCTGCTTTTTTTTGACCTTCAGAGCCGGTTTGTCTGCCTTCCATCTCGTCTGAAGCAATGACCATTAGGTTTTTCTTTAATTCATCTGCTTTGATGGATTCATAAGCACTTTTAAAAGCTTTTCCTTCGTAGGATAGGTTATTAGAAGCACAACTGTACAATACCAGTGATGCTACTATTGGAACAAAAATTCTTGTCAATTTCATTTTTTTATCATTTTTAATGAAGTAAAAATAGTTTTTTTTAGGAAATAAATGTCTAAAACCCTTACAAAAGCTAAGATTAATCTTTGTTTTTCTGTATTTCTTAGTGATTTGACAATAAACTCTCCCCTTCTTTTGAGATGAAGAAGATATAAGATTTACATTCTTCATCAGTACCTTTGCTATACTTCAACTATACTACAACTATGCTATAACATAGCAGTTATGTTGGGATTCTTTGGTTAAGTGTAGGAGGATGCGTGATTTTTTATTGTATGTTCTTTTGACTTCGTCGAACCACTCCGTTAGGTTTGGCTTGAACCAAAAGAACCAAAAGTTGCCTCAACCATTTTATTATTTTCAAAGGAATCGGCGAACCGCTTCGCTAGGTTTCAAGTCTGGAAATCCTCAGCTAAAAATGTTTAGCCTTTTCTAAAAACTCTGAAACTCACTCGGCAGAATGCCGAGCTTAAACAGCAGACTTTTTTAACGAAAAAGCTAAACATTTTTTTAACGCTTGCGGTTTCCTAGGACATCAATCGCAAGTCAATTTGTAATGAACTGAAGAATTTCTGCCCTTTCAATCTCTTTAATATTTAATGAGTTGTGAAGTCGTGAGTTATGAGGGATGAGGGATGAGTTATGAATTATGAATTAGAAGGTGATGAAGGTCACGGATTAAAAACAGCTCTATTAGATTAATCGCTGTCTCCATATCAAATTGGGTTTCTTTATGTATGAAATTACTTTCTTCAATAAAAACACCCCGTCATTCCGATGCTCGGAATGCCACCCCTCTGTAAGAGGGGAACTGACTCTATGTATTTTGGCTTCGTGAACTTCGTTCGCAAACTTTTGGTCTTTGATTAGTCAACGGGATTCGTGAGGTTGTGAAGTTGTGAAATCGTAAAGTTGATGATTTGTAAAGTTGATGATTTGTAAAGTTGTTAAGTCGTGAAGTTGAAATATTTTGCTTTATGAAGAGATTCTTCACTATGCTACGCTTCGTTCAGAATGACAGGGTTATGTTTTTTGCTCACGATTAGGAATCTAATTATTGGGGGGATTTTTTTTGAAACGCAAAGATTTTTATTATTGAATTGCTTTTTTAAGTGAGCTAAGTTGGCGAAATTCATTCGCTATGAAGCGATGTGGTGAGGGATGAGGGATGAGTTATGAGTTATGAATTATGAGGGATGCGGGTGCGAGGTGCGGGGTAAAGTCGTGAAGTTGAAATATTTTGCTTTATGAAGAGATTCTTCACTACGCTGTGCTTCGTTCAGAATGACAGGGTTATGTTTTTTGCTCACGATTAGGAATCTAATTA